>JACCDW011041067.1_pt1 | contig 23707 bp, 10 predicted proteins | sample 7449781 | NCBI WGS metagenome assembly JACCDW01 (sample SAMN15323449, study PRJNA562643) | freshwater metagenome | isolation source: river surface water | place: USA:Blue River Watershed | collected 2017-08-18
GCCTTTCGGCCGTGGCCGCCGCCTTGCTGCTGGTGGGCATCCTCGTCCTGGCACCGAAGCCCGCATCGGCCGACTGACCATGGCCTCCACACCCAGCCATCTCGACCACGTCCGTGACGACACGGCCTATGCCGACATCCTCGCCAACTGGGATGCCGCCTTCTACGCCAAGTTCACCGGAGCGCTCCGGCCGACGATGCCCGGAGGCCGTTTGCTCGACATCGGATGCGGCGTGGGACAGGTCGTGGCCCAACTCACCCGCGAAGGGTTCGAGGCCCATGGCGTGGATGTCTCGGCGCCGAACATCGAGCGCACCCGTGCTTTCACCAACCGCTGCCTGCTGTACGACGGGAACCGTCTCCCCTACCCCGACGGCCATTTCCAGCGGGTGGGTGCGCTGAACGTGGTCGAGCACGTGCAGGATCCCGAGGCCTTCATCGCCGAGGCGGTTCGCGTGTGCGCCCCGGGGGGCCGCATCATCCTGAGCAGCCCCAACTTCCTGCGGTTCCTGGGTTGGCGCGATTACCATCCGCGCATGCGGGGACTCGCCCACAAGTGGCACAACCTGCAAGGCCTGCTCGAGCGGCGCCATCAGATGCGCAGTGCGCCCGACCGGGTCCGCTTCGAGCGGATGACCCCGATCATCAAGGAACCCTTCACCCCCGATGACGATGCCATCGTGTGCACCAATGCGTTGGATCTGGGATTTTTTCTCGAACGCACCGGGTGCCGCCTGGTCGACGTCGCCTGCACCGACCGCACCGTGCCGGGCTGGATCGACTTCGTCCTCAACTGCTCCCCGCTGAAATACGGGCTCTTCAACGCCTGGGTGGTCGCCGAGAAGCGCGGTTGAACCCGATCCGGGCCCACCGCCTCCCGGTCACCAGACTTCGACCGGCCCCTTGGGCACCGGGATGGCCTCTCGACGCACGCTGGCCGGCGTGTCGTCGTCTCCGGCGGGGCGCATGAAGCTGGCGACCATCGGTGCGAGTTGGTAGCGGGGCAGCAATTGACCCGACTCGTCACAAAACTGCCGGCGCCACCGCAGGTAAGCGTCGACGATCTCCAGATATTGGGCCCGGGACTCCAGTCGCACGACCTTCTTGCAGAACTCGTTGGCCGGGCCGAACCGCTTGGCATACCAGGGGGCGATCTTGCGGAACATCACACACCCGTGGCGCTCCCCGAACACCTCGACCATCAGGTCCAGATGCCGGGACATGACCCGGACGCGGTCGTCGATGCCCGGCTCCGGCGGCAGCACCCCCGTCTGCATCAGCGCCTGCGTGCGCACGAAGATCCAAGGATCATAAAAGGCTCCCCGCCCGATGCTCACGCCGGTGCACCCGGTCTCGGACTTCATGTGCACGGCCGCCTCGGGCGTTGTCACGTCACCATTGCCGATGACCGGGATCGTCCGTGCCGCCTCCACCACCTTGCGGATGCCCGCGAGATTCACCGAGCCGGAGAACCCCTGTTCCCGGGTCCGCCCATGGATGAACACTCCGGCGATGCCGGCATCTTCCAGCGCCCGGACCAGGTCGGGGGCGGTCAGGTTGTCGTCGTCCCAACCCAGGCGCATCTTGGCCGTCACCGGGATGCGCAACGCGTCCACCATCGTCCGCACCAGGTGCTGCGTCCGTTCGTGCTCCACCATCATCGCGGAGCCGCCACCCACCCGGCACACCTTGCGCACCGGACAGCCCATGTTGATGTCGATGGCGCTCACCCCGCGTTCCTGGAGCATCACCGCCGCATCGCGCATCTCCTCGGGCACCGAACCGAACAACTGGACCGCCAGAGGCCGATCCCGTTCGTTCGTTTCGATGAGCTTGAAGGCCTTGGGATTCTCCTCGATGAGGGAACGGGCGTTGACCAGGTCGGTGGTCGCCAGATCGAGCCCCCCGATCTCGCGCGCCACCAGGCGGAACGGCAGGTTCGTGTAGCCCGCCAGCGGCGACAGGAACAGGTTGGACTTCAGCTCCAACGAGCCGAAACGGATCATGCGGAAACCCTACCCGGACCCCGCCCAAAAGCCCAGCAGACCCTTGGAACGCGCCCCATCGACCGCCCATCGACCGCAACGGTATATCGCCCACGACCCACGACCTCGGCACGGCTGTGACCGGGAGGTCTGCAGCCGTGGCCTCGGGCCGAGTCGTTCCCCCCGTCGAAGCCCGCCTCCGTGCGGTGAAAGGCACACCACCGGGCCTCAATCCATCCCAGCCAAGAAGGTCACGTGGGTGACACCCACTCCAAAGCGCTGGAAGAGGCGCCGGCACCGTTCATCGAGGCGATTCTCGAGGTCCGGATCCGGGTGATTGTTGAACTCGAAGTGGATGAGCAACCACGCATCCAGCCCGCTGATCAGGCGGAACTGGAACAACCTGTCGAAGCGCTCGGGATCCGGTTGTGCTTCAGGCATGATTTCGCGCAATTCCTTGTCGAGCGACACGGGAGTCACCTTCCAGTCGATCACCGCCGCGATCACCGGGAAGGCCACCTCGAGGAAGGATTTCAGGAAATGATCGAGGGCATAGTTCCAAGGGCCAACAAGGTCTAATGGTTTCATAGTCAGGAGAGGATTCGCAGGCCTCGACCCGATTCTTTCCGATCATCGAGAAAATCCGCTCCGACCCTCCATCATTCCCCCGCCAGTCGTCGCCTTCGGAGCCTGTCCCCAATCACACCCAATCACCCGGAAACCTGCGAGAACGCCGGCTTTTGTGTCCGCCGGTGGGACCACTCCCGACGGCTCCTCCTCGACGATAGGTGTTCCGTCGACGCGTGCCCTGCACTAGCGTCATTCCCATGATCTCCCGTGCCCTGGCACTGTCGGCTCTCACGGTCCTGATATCCCTTCAGGCCGCCGATCGCCCCCAGTTGGGCGAAGCCTGGTCCCGGAACATGACCTCCCCCGAGATCAACCTGCCCGCCACGTTCAATCCGACGAACGCGACGCACCTCCGGTGGAGCGTTCCCCTCGGGGCTCCGGGCACCGAATCCCATTCCACCCCGGTCATCTCCCAGGGAAGGGTGTTCGTAGGCACCAACAACGAATTGCCCCGGGATCCCCGGCGCACCGGAGACCGCGGCGTCATGCTCTGCCTCTCCGAAGCCACCGGAGCCCTCGAATGGCAACTGGCCGTTCCCAAGCGCGAGGAGGACATCTACCACGACTGGCCCAAGACCGGCATGGCCTCGCCGGTCACCGTCGAAGGCGACCGCGTCTACCTGGTGGACAACCGCGGCGTGGTCCAATGCCTGGACATCCGGGGCCAGGCCAATGGCAACCAGGGCCCGTTCGTCACCGAAGCCGCCTACCTCAACCTCCGCGGCACCAACGCCCTGCCCGTTCCGGTGCCTGCTGCGGTCCCCGATGGTGACATCCTCTGGTCGTTCGACCTCACCCGCGAGGCCGGCATCTGGTCCCACGACGGAGCCCACAGCTCCATCCTCATCCACGGCGACTACCTGTACATCAACACCAGCACCGGCGTGGACAACACCCACCGGGTGATCCGCACCCCCAAGGCCCCAAGCCTGGTGGTGCTCGACAAACGCACCGGCCGATGGGTGGCCGAGGATGGTCTCGGCATCGCCCCGCGCATCTTCCATTGCACCTGGTCTTCCCCGTCCCTGACCACCGTCCACGGCCGCCCGCGCATCCTGTTCGCCGGGGGCGACGGAGTGGTCTACGGCTTCGATCCGTTCCGCCCGCGGGGGCAATCGTCCGCACCGAGCCTCCTCGACAACCCCTGGCGCTTCGACTTCGACCCCAGCGGCCCCAAGACCCACGTCGGCAGCTTCCTCAACAACCGACGCGAGGGTCCGAGCAACATCTACGGCATGCCCGTGGCGCTGGGTGACCGGATGTACGTCGCCGGCGGCGGCGATTGGTTCTGGGGCAAGAACGAAGCGTGGTTGCGTTGCGTTCGGCTCACGGGTGAGGGCGATGTCAGCGCCTCGAACACCGTGTGGTCGTACCCGTTGGGCCGACACACCATGAGCACCCCGGCTGTCGCCAACGGGCTCGTCTTCTGCGCCGACTCCATGCGCACCCTCCATTGCATCGACGCCACCACCGGAAAAGGCCTGTGGACGCACGAACTGGATGGCGAGGTCTGGGCCTCGGCGCTCGTGGCCGACGGAAAGGTGTACCTCGGCACTCGCCGTGGCGGGTTTTGGACCTTCGCCTTGAGCCGCGAAAAAATCCTCCTGGGACACGTGGCCCTGGGTTCACCCATCAGCGCCACGGCCGTGGCGGCCAACGGCACGCTGTACGTCGCTACCGGCACCCGACTCTTCGCCGCCTCGCTGAAGGCCGCACCCGCGCTCAGATGAGGTCGCGGATCACCCGGCCGGCGATGCCGGTCAACCGCACATCGAGCCCCTGGAACTTCACCGACAGCCGGGTGTGGTCGATACCGAGCTGCCGCAGGAGTGTCGCGTGGATGTCGTGCACATCCACCGGTGAGTCGACCGCCGCATACCCCAGCTCATCGGTGGCCCCGTAGACCATTCCGGGCCGGATCCCGCCGCCGCACATCCAGATCGTGAACCCCGCGTTGTGGTGGTCGCGGCCGCTGCCTCCCTGGCTCATCGGGGTGCGGCCGAACTCGCCGGCCCACACGATCAGCGTGTCCTTGAGCATGTCGCGCTGCTTGAGGTCGGTGATCAGCGCCATGCAGGCCCGATCGATCTCGGCCGCCTTGAACTCGACCCCCTGCTTCACCTCGCCATGGTGGTCCCAGTCCTTGTGGTACAGCTGGATGAAGCGTACCCCGCGCTCGGCCAGACGTCGGGCCAGGAGGCAGTTGGAGGCGAATGAACCGTCCCCGGGCTTGCACCCGTAGAGCGTCTGGATGGATTCGGGCTCGCTCGCCGTGTCCATGAGCTCCGGCACGCTGGCCTGCATCTGGAAGGCCATCTCGTACTGGGCGATCCGCGTGGCGATCTCGGGATCGTCCACCACGGCATCGTGCTGACGATTGAGATCATTGATGGTGCGCACCACCTCGTGCTGACCCGAGCGGCTCACTCCCGGCGGGGTGCCCAGGTACATCACCGGATCCCCCTTGCCCCGCAGGTGAACCCCCTGGAATCGACTCGGCAACATGCCAGGCGCCCACTGCCGGGCGGCGATCGGCTGGTTCTGACCGCCACGACCGAGCGACGTGAGCACCACGAAGCCCGGCAGGTTCTCCGCCTCGGAACCCAACCCGTAGGTCACCCACGAACCCATGCTCGGACGGCCGGCGATCTGCGAACCCGTGTTCATGAACATGTGGGCCGGGTCGTGGTTGATGGCCTCGCTGGTCATGGAGCGTACCCAGCAGATCTCGTCGGCCACCGAGCCGAGGTGGATGAAGAGTTCGCACAGTTCGACCCCGGCCTTGCCGAAGCGCTTGAAGGGCAACTGCGGCCCGTAGCACACCAGCTTCTGGCCTTGGAGCTGGGCGATCTGCTTGCCCCGGGTGAACGACTCCGGCATGGGCTTGCCGTGCATCTCGACCAGCTTGGGCTTGGGGTCGAAGGTCTCGAGGTGCGAGGGCCCACCGGCCATGCTCAGCCAGATCACCCGGCGGGCCTTGGCGGGAAAATGCAACGGATTCACCGCGCCCGAGACGGCCCGCACGGCCGCCGCCTGAAGCGCCCGCGGTTGCAGGATCGAACCCAGCGCCAGGGCGCCCAGGCCCTGCGAGGCCCGGCCCAGGAACACGCGCCGGGTCTGCCGCTGCTGGAGGAACTGATGGATCTCCGGGGAAAGGTTCATGATCAGGAACGGGTGATGGTCTCGTGGAGGTTGAGAAGGGCGCGGGCCACATCGGTCCAGGCGGCCCACTGGACCGCATCGAGGCCGGCGGGTGCCGGGGCCTTGCCGGTGAGGGTGAACTTCGAAGCCGCCTCCGGATCGCGGGCGAAAGCGGCCCGCTGGGTTTCCAGCAGGCGGCGCAGCGCGCTCAGCTCGGCGTCCCGCGGGGCCCGGGCCAGCGCCTGCTGCCAGGCCCAGGTCAGGCGTGCGCTGTCGTCGCCCGAGCACTCACGCAGAATCCGCGCGGCGAAGCTCCGGGCCGCCTCGACGTAGCTGGGGTCGTTCAGCAGCACCAACGCCTGCTGGGGGATGTTGGAGCGGTTGCGCTCGGCCGCGCACTCCTCACGGGTGGCCGCGTCGAAGGCCAACATACTCGGGTGCACATAGGAGCGCTGCCACCAGGTGTAGAGTCCGCGACGATACTGGTCGCCGCCCGCGCTCGCATCATAGCCCCGCTGCGGGAAGTTGAGGTTCTCCCAATACCCGTCGGGCTGGTAGGGGCGCACGCTCGGACCCCCGATCCGCGGCACGAGCAAACCCGAGATCTGCAGTGCCGAATCGCGGACCAGCTCGGCCTCGATGCGCCAGCGTCCCTGACGGGCGAGCTCCCGATTGTCGGGATCACGGGCCAGGAGCTCGCGCGGAGCGTTCGAGGCCTGTCGATACGTCCGGCTGGTGACCATCAGGCGGACCACGTGTTTGACGTTCCAACCGCTGTCCCGGAACTCGGCCGCCAGCCAGTCGAGCAACTCGGGATGCCGTGGCGGCTCTCCCTGGGCCCCGAAGTCATCGAGCACCTTGGAGAGACCGGTGCCGAAGAATTGACGCCAGAGGCGGTTGACCACCACCCGGGCCGTCAGCGGGTTCTCGGACGACACCAACCAGTCGGCCAGGTCCAGGCGGTTCCACCGGCGCCCGGAAACCGCGGGCGTGGACGGGCGGAACTGGACCGGGACGGCCGGCTCCATGATCTCGCCGGTGTCGATGAGCCAGTTGCCGCGGGGCAACACCCTCACGGTCCGCGGCTTGTCGGCCCGTTCGGTGATGAGTGTGCGCGGGATCGTGGCCTCGAAGTCGGCCCGTGCCTTGTCGGCCGCCGTGCGGCGGTTCCGCAGGTCGGCCAACTCCGGGGCACCGGCCTTGAACTCGGCCCACAGCTTGGCCGATTGCTCGGGGGTCCGCCGCGCCGGGTCCAAGACGATCCACTCGGCCAAATCTCCGCTGGGTAGGGGGATCGTGGGCGGGACGAGAGCCCCCGGATCGGTGGCCACTCCCAACCGGAAACACCCCAGCGTGTGGTGCCCGTGCCCGTGCTTCTGCTGCAACTCGATCTCCAACCGCTCTCCCGCGGCGAGCGTGAGCGATTCCTTCAGTCGCAGCCGCAACTGTGCTGTCTTGCCCGCCTCGGGCAGGATGGCCCACCCGGCGAAGGTACCCCGGGCGTCGCGGTCGATCACCGAAGCCGCCGACCATCGGCCATAGGGATTCTTGTCGATCGACACCGTCTGCTCGTGGCTGGCCCAGGCCGACTCGAACGCCACATCGCGGGCCGGGGCCCCGTCACGGACCACTCGGGCCACCACCTCGGTGAGCACGAAATTGCCATTGCCGGCCCGGCCCGGCCCCTGGGACGGCAGGGATTTGTCGGGCAACACCTCCACGCGCACCCCGACCACCCGTTCGGGCAGTGAGGCGAATCGAACCACCGTGCTGTCGGTGTCGGGCTTCTGCCCCCCGATGAGCACCGACCGATCCTCACGGATCGTCACCGTCGCGCCGGCCGTGGACTCGGCCGAGGTCGGTTTGGCCGCGGTCCACAAGGCATCGGAACGCAGGGCATCGACCCGTTGCTGCCGCCACCGCGCGAACGCCCCCTCCAACTCGGGATGGGCGCCTTCGAAGCGCTCTTTGAGCGACTGCGCCTCGGCCGTCAACCGGGCCAACTCCCGGGCCTGCGGTTCGGTGGGCACCAGCATGCCGTCTTCACGGCGACCGATGATCGTCTCCTTCACATCGGCGAAGAAGGCGCCCATGGCATAGAAATCGCGCGTCGTGATGGGATCGAACTTGTGGTCGTGACACTGGGCGCACCCGATGGTCTGCCCCATCCAGACCGTGCCGACCGCACGGACCCGATCGGTCAGATAGCGCGACTCGTAGTCCTTTTCCTGGGCACCCCCCTCTTCGGTGGTCAGCAGGAGCCGGTTGAAGCCCGATCCCACCCGGGCGTCCATCGAGGCCTCGGGCAACAGGTCACCAGCCAATTGCTCCCGCGTGAACCGGTCGAAGGGCTTGTTGGCGTTGAACGAACGGATGACGTAATCCCGGTAGGGCCAGATGTTCCTCGGATTGTCGGAGTGATACCCGATGGTGTCGGCGAAGCGGACCACATCGAGCCAACCGATGGCCATCCGCTCGCCGTACTGGGGAGTGGCCAAGAGCCGATCGACCAGGCGCTCATAGGCTCCCGGAGCACTGTCGGCCTCGAAGGCGGCCACCCTCTCCGGAGTCGCCGGCAGACCGGTGAGATCGAGGCTCAACCGACGGGCCAGGGTGCGCCGATCGGCTTCGGGCGCGGGCGTGAGCCCCGCTGACTCGAGATGCACCCGGACCCAGCGGTCGATCCCGCCCTCGGCCTCGCTTCCGGCCGGCAACGCGGGGCGGACCAGGGGTTGATAGGCCCAGTGGCCCTGGTATTCGGCCCCCTCGGCGATCCACCGCTGCAGCAGCGCCTTCTGCTCGGGATTCAGAGGCTTGTGGGCCTCGGGCGGCGGCATCAATTCCTCGGCGTCGTCACTGAGCAACCGATGCACGAGTTCACTGCCGGCCGCATCACGCGGCACGATGGCCTTCTTGCCCGACTTGGCGGGCTTCAGCGCCTCCTCACGCCGATCCAGACGGAGCCCACCTTTGATCTTCTGCACATCGGGGCCGTGGCACGAAAAGCAGTGCTCGGACAGGATGGGGCGGATGTCCCGATTGAACTGCACAGGGTCCGCTCCGAACGCCATCGGGGCGCAGCCCACTGCGGCGATCAAGACCCATCGGGACACTGTTCTGGGAGCGCGAGCCTTCATGGAGTTCCGGTCAGTCTGGACCCGCCTCCGGCAATGCCAACCCTGAAAAGTGCCGCTCCGAGGATCAACGCGTCGGACCCGCCGGCCACACCCCCTCGCTCTGGGCGCCCCCGACTCATCGATGCCAACGGCCGTGAGACCGCTCACGCCGCCCTCACCCTCGCCCCTTAGCAGCGGGAGCGGTTCGGAACCCGCACTGGAGGCAAGCACTCCACCCCCCCGGCGCGTCAGCGCCATGGTCCCACCCTCCCCCCGAGCCTACCTGCGGGTGCAGGACCGCTCACGCTGCCCACTCCCAACGCCCACTCCCGATGTCCCTCGCCTCGGCGGAACACCCGGGGCAGACTTCGGCCCATGTTCTCCCGTTCGTGGTGCTCCCGTTGGCTGACCCCGTGGCTTGGTCGGATCCTGCCGATCCTGATCCCATCGCTCCTCCGGATTCACGCCGAGGACTACCCCTTGGGACCCGACTCGCAGTTCAACCCCTCGGTTCCCCACGGCACAGTGACCCGGCATGTCTTCACGGCGTCGCCCCGGAGCCTCTTCCCGGGTACGCGTCGTGATTACTGGGTCTACGTGCCAAAGCAGTATTCGCCCGAGAAGCCGGCTTGCCTGATGGTCTTCCAGGATGGCGGCGGCTACGTGTCGACCAACGGCTCGTTTCGCGCCCCCATCGTCTTCGACAACCTCATCGCCCGCGGCGAGATGCCGGTGACCCTCGGCGTGTTCATCAACCCCGGCGTCGTGCCGTCCACCCGGGGCACCAACGCCCTCCCCCGCTACAACCGCAGCTACGAATACGACGGTCTCGGCGACCGCTACGCCCGGTTCCTCGCCGAAGAACTGCTCCCGGAAGTGCGCAAGACCGTCACCTTCACCGACGACCCCAACGGCCGCGCCATCGCGGGTGCCTCCAGCGGGGCCATCGCCGCCTTCACCGCCGCCTGGGAACGCCCCGACCTCTTCCGACGGGTCTTCAGCACCATCGGCACCTATGTCGGACTCCGGGGCGGCAACGCCTACCCCATCCTCATCCGCAAGACCGAGCCCAAGCCGCTGCGCGTGTTCCTCCAGGATGGCTCCAATGATCAGAACATCTACGGCGGCAACTGGTGGATCGCCAACCTCGACATGCACAGCGCCCTGGAATTCTCCGGCTATGAACTGGAAAAGGCCTGGGGCACGGGCGGCCACGACAGCAAGCAGGCCGGAAGCGTCTTCCCGGAGGCGCTCCGCTGGCTGTGGAAGGATTACCCCGCACCGGTGAAAGCGGGCCAGGGCTCGCGACAACCGCTCACCCGGGAAGTCCTCGCCGCCGGCGAGACCTGGGCCCCCGTGAACACGACTCTCGTCAACCAACTCTGGGCCGACGAACACGGCACCGTCTTCGCACAAACATCCCGGGAATTCCTGCGGCTGGAGGACTCCCGGAGCGTCGTCTTGAACCGGGCGGAGGCCCGGGGGCTCAAGCCCCGTTTCGTCACCCCCACAGCCGCCTCGGCGACTCGACACGACGGCCACGCCTACCGCCTCGACGCCGCGAATGGCAAACTGGCCCACCGGTCTGTTGCCGGCCGCCTCCAACACCACGCCCTCACCGGACTCGATTCGCCGAGCGCGCTGTGCCTGTCCCCCGATCAGACGTTGCTGTACGTCGCAGACCGGCGACGCCAACTCATCACCAGCTTCCAGATGTCCAGCGACGGAGTCCCGACCCTGGAACAACCCTATGGCCACCTGCACCTGCCCGACGATGCCGTCGGCTCGGGCGCCGGCGGTCTGTGTGTCGACACCGCCGGCCGGCTCTATGCGGCCACCCCGATGGGTATCCAGGTCTTCGATCAGGCCGGCCGAGTCAACGGCATCATCGCTCCACCCCAGCGCCTCACGACGGTCCAAGGCCTCACCTTCGGCGGACCCTCCGGCAACCAGTTGTACCTGTTGGCCGACGGGCATGTCTGGCGCCGCACAGTGCAAACGCGAGGAGTCTTCCCGAGCACCGCCCCCGTCCTGCCGGCTCCACCCCGACTCTGAACCCGATCCCCCTCGATCCCACTCGATCCGATCTCCGGGCGCATCGGCTCTTGCAATGGGCGAGCGAAAAGCTTCGCGGTGAGGCGGCGGGGTCTGCTAGACTCTGTCCCTGCGAATGAGTACGAAGCTGTTTTCTGAACTCGGTCTGTCCGAAGAGATCCTCAAGGCCGTCCAACGCCTGGGATTCGAACAGGCCTCCCCCATCCAGGCCGAGGCCATCCCGGTCCTGTTGACGGGCAAGGACATTGTCGGGCAATCCCAGACAGGTTCAGGCAAGACCGCGGCCTTCGCCATCCCGGCCATCGAACGCATGGACCCCAAGGCGGCCGGCCCTCAGGTGCTCATCCTGTGCCCCACCCGGGAATTGGCCATCCAGGTGAGCGAAGAAGTCCACAAGCTGGCCTTCTTCAAGCGGGGCGTGAAACCCCTGCCCATCTACGGCGGACAGAGCTATGAGCGCCAGTTTTCCGGTCTGCGCGCCGGGGCTAACGTCATCATCGGCACGCCCGGCCGCGTCATCGATCACATCGACCGCAAGACCCTGCAACTCGGAGGCATCAAGACCGTCATCCTCGATGAGGCCGACGAGATGCTCAACATGGGCTTCCGCGACGATATCGAGAAGATCCTCTCGTCCACGCCTCCCGAGCGCCAGACCGTGATGTTCTCGGCCACGGTGCCGCGGCCCATCGAGGAACTCATCGCCCGATACACCCGCCAACCGGTGCGGGTCCGCATCGAAGCCAAGGCGCTGACCGTGCCGACCATCGAGCAGGTGTACTTCGAAGTGGATCGGCGTTGGAAGTTCGAGGCCCTCACCCGGCTCATCGACCTGCACGACGTGACTCTGGGCATCATCTTCGCCAACACCCAACGGGTGGTGAACGAACTGACCGAAGAACTCATCGGCGCCGGCTACACCGCCGACTGCATCCACGGCGGCATGCCCCAGGCCTCCCGCGACCGGGTGATGAGCAAGTTCCGCTCCGGCGGACTCCGCTTCCTGGTGGCCACCGATGTGGCGGCCCGCGGCATCGACGTCGACGACATCCAGGTGGTCTTCAACTTCGACCTTCCCTACGACGCCGAAGACTACGTCCACCGGATCGGCCGTACCGGACGCGCCGGACGCAGCGGCTTGGGCATCTCCTTCGCGAGCGGTCGCGAGGTGTTCCTCATCCGCGACATCGAGCGCTTCACCCGCCAGCGGATGCGCCGGGGCGAAATCCCCAGCACGGGCGAGATCGAAGACGCCCGCCGCGACCAATTCCTCAAGAGCCTCCGGGAAACCCTGCAGGCCGGCGACTTCCGCCACTACGATCACGTGATCGAAGCCTTGTTGGAGGAGGGGTTCGATTCTCTCGACGTGGCCAGCGCCGCCATCCACCGGCTCATCAGCAAGCCCAGCGAAGAGGCTCCCAAGACCGCCAAACCAGCCAAGGCGTCGCCATCCGCCCCGCCCTCGGCCGATCCGTCGACCACTGCTCCGACCGCCGGATCGAGCCCGACTGTCGCCAAGGCCCCGTCGGCTCGCGCCTCCGCTCCCGCCCCTCGCGCTCCCGTGGCCCCGGCCGCACAGATCGCGCCGGCTCCGATGGATCCGGCGCCGCGCAAGTTCGAACCCCGGACCGTGGAACCCGCGCGGCCCGAGCGCGTGAAGCATGAATTGCCCCGAGCCACCAAGACCCCAGCTCCCGCACCGGCCCCCACACCCGTGCCGTTCGTGCCGCCCGCCGTCTCTGTTTCACCCGTGGCACCCCCCGCCGCTCCGGTGACCGCGACTCCCGTGCCGCGGCCGCGTGCACCGAAGGCCGCGGCCAACCCCGCGACGCCCCCTGTGACCGCGCCCTCAGTGGCCTCAAGTCCAGGATCGGACTCGCCTGTGCCGACCGTCCCGGCTGCCAAGGCTTCGAAAGTCATCCCCCCTCACCTGACTCCGCGCCCCAACGAAGCCGAGGCCGTCGATTCGAAATCGCCCGCGGCGACTCCGACCGTGGGCATCACCCGGCTGTGGATCAGCGCCGGCGAAGAGCAGGGAGCGACCGCGGACGCCCTGCGCGAATTCATCCTGGGCACCACCGGCGAGCCGGCCGCCTCGATCGGCCGCATCGACATCCGCGAACGGCACACCTTCGTGGAGGTTCCGGGCGACCGGGCCGCCTCGTTCGTGTCGCGCCTCAAGCGGGCCGAGTTCGGCGGCAAGCGCATCAAGGCCAAGGTCGCCTGATCGGCCAGAACTGTCGGTCGGCACCGACGGTTCGCGTCATCCGAAGGCGCAGGAGGCGGGTTCCAACCCGCCTCCGTGGACAACCTCGGTGAATCGCCTCCGGGCTTGGGTACGCCCTGCTCCTGGCCTAGCGTCGGGGCCATGAACGTCACGCTTCGCGGCAAGCGCCAGCACCATCGCACCGTCTCCTTCGACGCCCTGTCCAATTCGGTGGTGCTCATCGAGCAGCGCCTCCTGCCCCACGAGTTCCGCCTGGTGAAGACCCGGGACTACCGCGAGACGGCCGAAGCGATCACCTCCATGGTGGTCCGCGGGGCCGGGGCCATCGGAGCCACCGCGGCCTATGGTCTGGCCCAGGGGGCCCGCGCTTTTCGCGGCAACCGGATCGACCGCTTCGAAGCGCACCTCGAGACGGTCTATCAAACCCTGAAACACGCACGCCCCACGGCCGTGGACCCGGTCAACGCCATGAATGCGGTGCGCGAGGAGATGTCCGTCGGCGAGACGGTCTCGGAACGCCAGGACATCGCCTTCGCGGCGGCTTCCCGGTTCGCCGAGGAAGACGTCGAGCATTGCCGGGCGCTCGGCGAACACGGGGCATCCCTCATCCGGGACGGCATGCGGGTGCTGACCCACTGCAATGCCGGGTGGCTGGCCTTCGTGGACATCGGCACGGCGACGGCCCCGATCTACGCCGCGCAGGCGGCGGGGCGGAAGTTCCATGTCTACTGTGACGAGACCAGGCCCCGCTGCCAGGGCGCCTCGCTGACCGCGTGGGAATTGGCCCAGCAGGGCGTCAGTCACCAGATCATCGCCGACTCCGCGGCCGGATTCCTGATGAGCCGTGGCGAGATCGACCTGGTGATCGTGGGCAGCGACCGGGTGCTCGGAAAGACCGGTGAGGTGGCCAACAAGATCGGCACCTACACCAAGGCCGTGCTCGCGCACCGGCACCGCATCCCCTTCTACGTGGCCATTCCGCTGTCCACCATCGACTGGGAGCTGGGTTCCGGCCTCGAGATCCCCATCGAAGACCGCTCCGGTGATGAGGTGCTCGGCGCCTGGGGAGTGCTTCCCGGCAAGGGAGGAAAACCCGGAAAACGGGCCTATGTCCGGATCGCCAACCCCACCAGCACGGCTCGCAACCCGGGATTCGATGTGACCCCACCGGAGTTGATCACCGGAATCATCACCCCGCACGGGATCCTCAAGCCCAAGGCTCTGGGCAAATTGCGCGGCAAGCACTGACAGCGGGTGCGCACCTCGAACCCGCTCGACCCATCCGGAATCACCTGGCCCAGGTGACCCACCAAAAACCCCGGGGCGCCCGGCCCGTCTCCGGATGGAGACAGGCCCGGGTCCGACTCAAGGCTTGGTGAAGCGGTAGAAGGCCGCAGGCGAGGCCGTGCTGGGCAAGGCCACCTTGAGAGGCTCGTTCAAGCCCGCGGCGGTGAGGGGTTTCTGGACACCCGGCACGGCCACCCAAGGCCCGTCGAGTGAAGCGCTCTGTTGCAGGATGTACTGACCGCCGAACGGACCCACGAAGACGATCTCGAATCCGTTCGGCGACGTGAGCACCAGGGTCAGGCGGGCCTCGACCGCCGGCGGCTCCTGGACCACGATGTTGAACTCCTGCGCCACCGAGACGACGCCGTCGCTCACACTCACCTGGACGCGGTTGGTGCTGGGTCCTTGGGCCGCGGTCGGCTTCCAGGACAGCACACCATTGGTCGACACCTTCAGTCCGGCAGGACCCTGGACCAGCGAATAACTCAACGTCTGGACCGGCAGGTCGGCATCGGTGGCCTTGAGGGTGAAGGTCAACTGCAGACCCTCGGTCACCCGGCGCGTGCCCGGGTTGGTCCACACGGGCGGCTGATTGCGCTCGGCCACGATGATGTCGAACTCCTGGGAGATGTTGCCCACGCCGTCACCGACTCCGATGCGGACCCGATTGGTGCTGGGGCCCTGGGCCTCGGTCGGGGTCCAGGAAACCAGGCCATTGGTCGTCACCACCAGACCGGTCGGTCCATTGACCAGACGGTAGGTCAATGGCTGAGCCGGAAGATCGCTGTCGGTGGCCTGGACATTGAAGGACAGCTGCGAACCCTCGGCCACCCGACGCGTGGTGACGAGCGTCACCCACACGGGCAGTCGGTTGGATTCGCGCACGATGATGTCGAAGTCCTGCGGCACCGTCACCCCACCATCGCTCACGGTCACGGTCACCCGATTGGTGCTCGGACCCTGGGCCTCGGAGGGCTGCCAATTGACCAGACCATTGGTGCTCACGGTGAGCCCGTCCGGACCCGTCACCAATCCGAAGACCAGCGACTGCACCGGCAGATCGGCATCCGTGGCCACCAACTGGAACGACGCCAGCAAACCCTCGGTGATCTTCCGCGTTCCCGGGTTGGTCCATACCGGCGGCTGGTTCGACTCACGGACCAGAATGGTGAACTCGTTGGTCGCCGACATCAGCCCGTCGGTGGCGAAGACGATCACCCGATTGGTGCTCGGACCCTGCGCCTCGGTGGGTTGCCATGTCAGCACCCCGTTGGTGCTCACCGTGAGGCCCGCCGGACCTTCCACCAGACCATAGGTCACCGTCTGCCCATACGGATCGGGATCGGTCGCCTTGAGCGTCAGGGAAAGGCGGAGCCCCTCGGTCACCCGGCGCGTACCCACATCGGTCCACACCGGCGGACGATTGAGGCTGGCCCGGATGCGGAAGCGCACGGGACCGGTCGAGGGCAGACGGACGCGGAGATACCAATCGCGCCCCAGCGAAGGCAGATCACGACCGGCCAGCACCGTGACCCGCTCGGACTGGGTGCCCGGCTGGGCATTGGCGAAGGACACCGCCGACAAGGGCAGAGGCTCGTCGGGGCTGACCGCCAGGTCGGCCTCGCCGCTCAGCTGGTCGAGCTCGAAGGTGATGCCACTCACCTCGCCCGGATTGCGGAAGACGAATTCGAGATCCACCGGCCCGTTGGTGGCCTCGGCCTCGAACCACGACTCGTTGGTCAACGTCTCGAACACGGCGTCCTTGAGACGCAGGTCGGCCGAGATCGTGTAGGGACCGCTCAAACCATCGACGCTGGTCACGGCGAAATACCAGCGACCACCCGCCAGGGCGACGGGAGTGGAGTTGGTGGTCACGAGCAGGTCCTCATCGCCCGAGCCGACCGCGTCGCTCCGGTATTCGAAGCTGGTGAGGGTCGGCACCGGGAGCCGGCTGCGGGAACTGAGGATCAGGTCTTGAGCCGCTCCACGCGTGCGCACCCGCAGGGCCGAGGCATCGCCAGGCAGGGTGACGTAGTAGTAGTCGTCGTCGGTGCCGGTATGGCTGGCGGTGATGGACTGACCCGGCTTCAACTCCTGGATGCGGCCGCGCTGCTCGACAACCATGATGCTGTAGGCGGCCCCGGGAATGCCCGAGGTATTGGTGACCGCGAGGTACCACAGTCCCGGAGCCAGGGCGACCGGTTGGCTGTCGAGGTGGATGACCAGGGTCTCATTCGTGCCATCCGGTGTCACCGAGGCGTAATCGTATTGACCCACGCCCGGGAGCTTCGGAGCCCGCACCGCGTACAGATCCACATCGCGGGTCTGGCCCGTGACGGTGAAGGTGACTCCGAGCACGTTGCTGGTCGGCACCTGGTACGAGTAGTACTCCTGCAGAATCGGTGCGGTGTTGGTGGCCCGGATGGCGATGCGGTGGGTCAGCGGGGTGATGCGCACTCCGAAATCGGCCTGCAACGAGAACTGGTTGGACGACGTGCCTCCGGCTCCCCGGACCGCCAGGTAATAGCGCTGACCGCGAGGCAGGAGCGGCGGGAGGTTGGAGTCGAGCGTGCCGGCGAACGCCTGACCGGCCGCCAGACCCGAGACCACCGTGACCGTGTCCGATTCGGTGACATCGGGCAGACCCGAGGCGCTGTACAGCAGCGTCAAGGGGCCGCCGGAGACGTTGATGAGGGTGTTGGTGGCCCGTTCGGCCTCCAACGGCACCTCGACCACGAAGTAGCGGATATCCGCACCCACGATGTTGGTGGTGAAGGCGATGCCGTTGGTCAACCGGAAGGTCGGCGGGTTGGTCGGCATGAAGGTGAAGCGCAACTGCCAGTCGAGCAGCAGCCCCGATTCGCCACCCCGGGCATCGGTGGTCTGCAACTGCCAGAGCCCGGTGCCGGGCTGCCCCATCAACGGACGCAGGGGCTCTTCGGGCTGGTACACCAGCGGCGCCCCATCCTGGTCGAGCCACACCTGCCCAATCTCGAGACCAGCCGGGAAATTGGTGTTCGACGCGGGCGGCGACGTGGAGACGAAGCCCACGGCCGAGCGCGACGAGCGGGCCACGAAGGAGGCCGTGTTGGTGACCCAACCCGGCGTGCTGTCGACCCGCAGGACGCTGGACCCATCGACCCAGACCTGGGCATTGACCGCGGTCTTGGCCGTGGGCGACTTGCGGCTGGTGAAGGCCAGCCGGTAGGCCTGACCGATGTTCAGGTCGAATTGACGCTCCACCGCGGCATTGCGCAGGTCGAGCACCTGACCCTCGGCGCCCCCGGCCAGGATCGACACCCGGTTGGTGAGCACGGCCCACCCTTCGAGGCTGTTGGTGCCGGCGACATACTCGCCCGGAGCGAGGGTCTCCCAGTCGTTGGAGTAGAGGACCTGGGGCACGATGCGGCTCAGGTAGGGCGTCGGGGCGAACTTGATCGGGGTGTAGACGCCATTGGTGCTGTCGCCAAAGACCGCGAACGCCCGGTTGGTGACCACACCCCCGGAGGGGAAAAGACCCGAAGGGGTGCTGAGCACGACCCGATTGCCATTGGCATCCTGGAAGATGGCACTCAGGGAACCCGGTCCGTTGCCCAGGGGCGCGGCCTGACCCACGAACAAGGCGGGCCCGGTACGCTTGTTGGCGGCGTCATACCAACCGCCGACGATGAGCCGCTCATTGCCCGAGACGGGCTTGATCCAACCCTCGAGAGTCAATCCCGGAAGGTTGCCGATGTCCCGGATCCGGGAGTCGGTGGAGATGGCACCGGTGCCGGTGCCCGTCTGACGCATTCCGAAGTTCATCTGACCGGCCACCGTGGTGCCCACGCTGCTGATGGTCTGACCGGCGATGATGTCCACCCCGAAGCGGTCCAGCGGCCACAGCGCCGCCAATCCGGCCGCGGCCAGGTTGGTCGCCTTGGCGCGGCCGAAGGTGCCCTCATCGTAGATCTGACGGATCTCCGCCTCGCGCAACGAACGGCGCCAGAGGCCGAAGTCGTCCAGCTGGATCGGGCTGCCCGGCAGGTTGGCCGACCCCAGCGATCCCAGATGGAACGAGGTGGGCGTATTGCTGGGCGAGAGTTGAACGGCCTGTTCGGCCACCACCTCGCCATTGAAGTAGATGCGGGCGACGCCCCCGGCCCGGTCGAGCGACAAGGCCACGTGCTGGTAGTTGCTGGTCACCAAGACGCCACCCAGGCCCTGGGTGCTGGTGAGGCCGCGATTCTCGAAGAGCAGCGCACTCGCGCCGCCGGGGGTGACCAACCGGAGCGCCAGATCGGACGCGCGGGCGTGCTCGGCCCGGACCCCCACCTGCACATCGGACACCGGACGGGCGTCGTCGACCTGCACCGAGGCCACCGTGCGGGCGACATCGGCCAGCGAGGCGGAACGCCCCTCGATGGTGCGGGTAAATTTCGACGAGAGATTGCGCTCGCCATAGATGGCCACATCGAAGCACAGCTCCACGCCGGAGGGGTTGTGGAAGAGCACGAAGTAGGTACCGGCCTGGAGGGCGGGAACATCGCGCACGGAAATGCTGATCACGCCCGGCCCCAGGAGGGTGGCCACGCGATCATTGACCTCCGGATTGTCGGGATCGGGGAAGGCCTCGCGGCGGATGTACACCTCGAGGGGCAAGTTGGCCGGGACCATGTTGGTCACCTCGATGATCAGCCGGCTGGCATCCGGCGGCACGATCCGCAGCCGGAAGTCGTAGGCCTGCGGCCCCAGACAGATATTCTCGAAGACCCGCTGATCGAAGGCGGGCAACACCTGCGGCTGCACCTGGAGCTGCACCGAGGTCAAGGAACCGGAGCCACCCAGCACGTCGTCCTGCAGCAGGTAGTTCCAGGAACCGGTGCTTCCGAGACCGGAGAAGTCGAGGAGCGTGGAGCTCGGGCCATCGGTCGGCTGCCCCCCCGAGAACCTCAGGCCCGGGATGTCGTCGTACAGACCCATCACCGGACCGGAGACCTGGGTGAGGCCGGTGCCGTAGTCGCGGATGGATCGGCGGTTGTTGATGGTCACACCGTATCCGGCGTGGATCAGGGTGCCCTGCAGGTCGAAGAAGTTGTCGTGGAGGAGCGACTGGGTGAAAGTCACGTTCCGGGTGATGCCCGAGGGCCCCGTGCCGAAATACCGGACGACTCCGGGAGCGTCCGGGCTTCCGTCGGGAATGGCCCGCCCGCCGCCGATGGGGGTCATGAGCAGGCTGTAGCCATTGGCCCCCAGGACATGGAAGGGCTGGTCGCTGCTGCGCACCACCAGCTCGAATTCACCGGCCTGCTGATCCTCGGCCTTCACGCCGATGTAATACACCTCGCCATTGGCCGGGGCGTTGGTGATCTCGATGCGTTCCTCGAAACCCTGGAGGGTGGACCGGTAGGCCGAGGCCAGAGCCGACGCCTGGAGGTTGGTGAGCCCCGGATCGGTGGACATGTACAGGTCGAGATCGGGGCCCAGCACGCGATCCCGCAGCCGTGACCCGGTTCCGCCGGGGCCGCGGGGCCGCGCCAGATTGGCCGCCGACGAAATGACGAACTCGACATACTGGCCGTTGGTCAAGCCCGTGGCCGCCGCCGCCTCCGCATTGAAGAGGTTGGTGAAGACGAAGAAATGCCATTGTGCCGACTGACCGGCCGCGCCCCCGACCAGAGGAGACTGGGCGCCGACACGGGAAGCCGATACGGGGATGCCATTGGTGGCCACCACGGAGATCGGCGGCGGCTGGACCACGCCGAAGCCCCCGCCGGACGAGGCGGTGACATACTCGGCGGTCGCCACGATGGCATTGTCGGAGGCCGCATCGGACGAGAGGGCCACCACGAAGTCTTGGACGATGTTGGTGCGGTTCTGGAGATTCTGGAACTCGCGGGAGGCCAGGGCGTTGACGTTGACCCGGCGGGCCACCACGTGGATGACATATTCCGGGGCCAGCGGCGGCTCGAGCACCACGCGTTCGACATTGTTGACCGAGTCGAAGACCGAATTGGTCACACCCGCTTCGACCACCTCGAACGCGTTGGTGCCCGGACGTCCCGCGGTGTAGCCGGTTCGGGCCAGATCATTGCCGACGAAGACCTCGCCGGTGACGGTGTTGGAGACGATGAGGTCCAGATCATTGACCAGCTTGAGGCCCGCGGCGGGATTGCCGGGAGGATCGGTCCACACCAGCGTGAAGTGGAAGGCACCGGTGGCGGCGACTTCGTTGGTCGTGAGCTTGAGGCGCAACGATTGGCTGGCCCCGGTGGCGAGTTCGCCGGCGAAGCCCGCCAATTCCACGATGGCTCCATCGGCCCGGGTGAGACGCACACCGCTGTCGAGGGCGCGGGGCAGGCTCGGTTGACCCCATCCCGCGTAGTTCATGACGGAGCGGAAATCGGGGGCGTACACGTCGGCCGAAGGGCGGGCGCTGTTGATGACCAATGCCTTGTAGGCCGCCGCCTCGATGTACCTCGGCAAGGTGATGCCCGGGCGATGCCAGAATTCCTGGATCTGGGCCAACAGGCCGGACACGGCCGGGGCCGCCATGCTCGTGCCGGAGAGGAACCGATACCACGGGGCCACGGGGCGATTGAGATCGTCGAACACGGCGTACTGGACCGAATTGGTGTCGTATTCGTCCTCCAGTTTCCACTGGGCCGAACGCGCGGAGAGGATCTGCGAACCCGGAGCCACCACATCGGGCTTGAAGCGCCCGTAGCTGCCCTCGATGCCGATGCCCACGTTGCCCCGGCTGGAGAAGTTGGCCACCTCGGTGTCGGTGTCGGTGGCCGCCCGCAGCACGAGGTTGGTGGTCAATTCGGCGTTGGTGCCCGGTTCACGGAACTGCTTGCCGCCGGCCCAGATGACACGCCCCTCATCGTCGAGGACCACCGCGTTGGTGAGGTTGCGCTTGCTCTCGAGCGCTCCGACGGTGATGACGTTCTTGGCGTTGCCCGGAACGGTGACCGACCCACGGAGTCCGCCGACGCCGTTGTTGCCGCCCTGGCCGGAGTTGCCGGCGGCGAACACGAAGAGCACGGGTTGCTCGCCGGTGGTCTCGGGCAGCGCATCCCGTGAGGCGGCGTCGTAGCTTGCCGAGATGGAGTTGTATTCGTAGGCCCCGGTGTAGCCCCAGCTGTTGTTCGAGATGAGGGCGTTGGTCATCGCCGCCTGCTCTTGGAGGAAAGCGTCGGAGATGGTCGGCCCGGTCTGGAGGTCGATCGGCAGGATGAAGAGCTTGGCGTTGGGCGCGAGTCCTCGGAGCTGCGCATTGGTCACCGATCCCTGGGCCGGCCCCTGGATCTCGAGCGAACGGGCGCCGCTGCCGGCGAGGGTGCCGGCCACGTGGGTGCCGTGACCGTCGGTGTCGGTGAGGAGGTTGGTCTGCGAGCCCACCGTGAAGACCCGATTGGTGGTGAGGTCGGGGTGGGTCCAATCGATGCCCGAATCGTTGATGTTGACCACCACATTGCTGCCGGTGAGCCCGCGATACGACGCCGTGTTGGTGACGTCGGTGGCGCTGCCCAGCAGGTAGGCGGAGCGGTCGTTGAGGAGTTCGCGGCGATGAGCCTTCTCGATCAGATGCACCTCGGGCGACCGGGCCAGGGAAACCAGAGCGTCGGGCGGCACGTCCACGGTGACCAGGGTTCCGAACGGGCTGCGCTGCCGGGACACCTCGCGCACGCCGAGGGATTCCAAGCGCGGGAAGGCCTCGGGATCGGTCAGAGAAAGCATCAGCCGATCGCCGGCCTCCAGGGGCCGACCGTCGATGGCCCGGGTCAGCAACTCGGGCTCCAGCTTGAAGGCCGGATGCCAGGGCGACACCGAGGCGATGTCGGTATCGAGAGCCAATCGCTCGATCGACTCGTCGGAGCCCTGGACCAGGAAGGCGTTCACCGGCAGGTACGAGACCACCTGCAGGCGTTGTTCTTCGAGACGGCGGCGGGACTCCGCGTCGGGCTCGTGGGAGAATTGGACGATGTGGAATCCCGGCTCCGGACCGGCCACCAGCGCCTCCGGCAGCGGCAGCGGTTCACCGGTGCGGGTGTCGATCAGGGCATTGCGCAGCACCAGGGCCCGCGGGTCGGAGCGCAGCTGATCCACCGTCTTGGCGGTGTTGCGCGCGCGCCACGGAAATTCGGCATCCTGGGGAGTCGGACGCCGGCCGGCCTCCAACGGGCGGACCGCCAGGCGCTTGGCCGCCACATGGGCCGAGACGGCCAGAGAACGACCGATGGCCGAGGCCGGGTCGACGGGCGTCGTGGTCAGCCCGGTGACCGAGGGGGCGGGATTCGCGGCCGGCGGCTGTACCCAGCGGTACAGCCCCAGGGAACCCACCGCCAGGGCGATGGCAACAATCAGGCTTCGAAACGGGCGCATGACGAGAACGGGATTACGGAGTTCAGTCCGTGGTCAGCACGCGGTGGTCTTCCACCACCGTGCGCAGGGTTTGGGTGACCGGGGCGTTGGTGGAGAGGGCTCCCTCGAAACGCAGGACGGTCTTGGTGGCGAATTCGCCGGTGACAACGTAGTTGGTGGACAACCCGAAGAACGGACCCGGGGCCGTGACCACCGCTCCGGGCGCCGGCTTCAAGGTCTGGGCCCACGAGTAGATCACGTACCGAGGCTCCTCGGCCTTGAGCAACGAGAGGATCTGCTGCGGGATGCGCTCGACCACCTCGTCGGGGACCGGACGGAAGCGGGCAGGATTGGCCTCGTCGTACTCCACATTTTCCAACAAGGGCGAGCCCACGGAAAGGGTTTCGACCGAGCAAATCTCACCCACAGACTGGAAGCGTGGCAGCGAGCGGCGCGCCTTGGGAATGGTGAGCGGCTTGCCGTCCGGTCCGGTGACTGTGACCAGCGGATCTCCCGGCCAACCATTGGTATGGACGAAGCCCGATGCGATGCCGTGGCGGAAGACACCGTTGGTCGTGGTGTATCCAGCGACGATCTTTTGAACAAACGAACCACCATTGCCTCCGGCCGGATCCAGCACGGTGGCAACCAAGTTATTGCCGTCATTATTGGACCGGCGCAGAACCGGAACTCCTGACAAGATCGCCGACCAGGCCGACAGATTCGTCTGGTTGACGCCGATCTGCCCGTGACCGGCGTTCTCGGTGAGCGCCGTGGAGAAGGTGTCGAGCAACGCCCAGTCGTTGGTGGGATGCGTACCGTAGCTGCCCGACCACCATTTCCAATGATGGCGGTCGGCGATGTGGCCCTGATCGTCAGGCTCGAGGTTGGCCACCGGACTCTTGAGGTACACCGTCTGCC
>JACCDW010697597.1_pt1 | contig 23706 bp, 15 predicted proteins | sample 7449781 | NCBI WGS metagenome assembly JACCDW01 (sample SAMN15323449, study PRJNA562643) | freshwater metagenome | isolation source: river surface water | place: USA:Blue River Watershed | collected 2017-08-18
CAAAAACAGGAAGCCGAATGCGTGAGCATTCGGCGACCTTGTTTTTGTCGCAGGGAAGGAGAATCGAAAGACAGAGGCGCGAAGCCGTCACTGGTCTTCCAGTGGCGTTGCCGAGTCGGGGTCGCGAGCACTTTGCAGGGATTCTTCTGCTTAGTGACTCGTGACCGATTCTCCCTACCCGCACTAGGAGCGACATCATAAAAGACCCATCTTGGGTCTTTTATGATGTCGCGACGACGTGCGGGCGATCTTTTCCGAGTCTGCGAAGGAAAAGGTCACAAGCACGAGCGTATACATAGGGTACCCCTATGTAGAAGGAGAAACGATAGAGAAATGCCCCCAGCAGGAATCGGACCCACATTTACTCCTTAGGACGGAGCTGTTCTATCCATTGAACTATGGGGGCAAGAGAACAGTCCACGCGTGGTGGACTGTTCTATGGTACGTGATATGTATCTGAGGTGCAACCTAAGCTGCGATACCGAGAAGTTCAGAGAGCTTGGGTTTGTTAAATCCTACTACAACATCAGCGTCCACAGTGATGACGGGGACACCCATCTGCCCACTCTTTTCAATCATTTCTTGGCGCTTGTCGAGGTCGGTGCCAACATTATACTCTGCATAGGTAATATTATTCTTCTGGAAAAACTCTTTTGCCATTTTGCAGTATCCGCAGGTCTCTGTGGTGTAGATTGCGACGTTCTTCATGTGATAATGGGATTAGGAATATGTCACAGTATATCATGCGACCATATACCAGACGCAAGCTTATTTGCAGAAGCAAACAATATGAAATGACACCCGAATGGGTGCCATTTTTTTGGTGCCGAGGACCAGGCTTGAACTGGTGACCTATCGCTCTTCAGGCGAGCGCTCTACCAACTGAGCTACCTCGGCAAGATATTCAGCATGGCGCTGAATGCATCAACCATACACGATTCATTGGACTTTTTCAAGTATTTGCCTCAGGTCGCTGGGGAGACCGAGCGAAGAGGATTCTAGTTGAGTCATTTGCGTGCTGAATTGCTGGAAGAGGCCCCAGTATTGCTCCATATATGGCGCAATGAAGTAATAAGACCATGTCATCACACCCAAAATGGCACACCAGTAGACAACCGTGAAGACTTGGCTCCACAGCATCCGACGATGCATGCTCCGCAAAATGCGGTTGTTTTCTCGAGTAAGTTCCAGTAATTCTTTGAACTCATCAGTGCGTTCGGTGTCTTGCATGAGGGGGGGGTTACTGAATAGATCGCACCTTCAATTCCTGCATTCGGTTGGTATCGAGGCGTGGTAGTCGAATAATCAGTAGTCCATACTTCTCCACAGCCTCTGCGCCATCGGTATCAATTTCGTATGGGAGAGTTATTTCACGAGAAAATATACCCCAATACAGTTCGCGAGTGATATAGCGATCTTCGGGAATGCCTTGAGGAGGGATGCGTTTGCCACGAATGGTGACAGTATCCCGTGTAATGGTGATTTGCAGATGTTCTGTTGTCACTCCTGCAATCATGCTTTGAATGACCAGTTCATTGTCGGACTCATACATATCAATGGCAAGTCCTGCTTCCTCGTCCTCATCATCCTCACTGTAGGATTGTTCATCCTCATCATCCGACCCATATGCGGTACGCAGTTCATCTTCCACATCATCAGCATCAGGATAGACTGCGTGCGAACGGGATTGTGTAGAGCTGCGAAGATGTACACGACCAGCACCTTCATGGGACTCATCTGAAATTTGCTCTGTGCCCGTGAGGCGCTCAAGAAAAGATTGCTTACGTGAATTCATGGTCGAGTTATGTGATTATGAGGAAGATTAATAACAACACCGGTGTGTGGATATAGCGCATGAGAACGAGGAGGCATGGATTTAATACGCTCACATACAAACAATATGACAAGGACCGCGACCCACAACCCGACAAAGATTTGATTGAGTGCTTGGCCTTCACTAATAATTATAGAGAAGTTAAAGAGGGTGTGCAATAAAATGGCACTCCCAAGACCGATGACTCCGGCCACAATGCGTTCGTGGCGTTGTTCATAGAATGCAAATGCCGCGGCCACGCCAATGACTCCACTCGCCACCACATGAAGCAGTGTAGCACCGACAAAGCGAAAATTTCCCAACAGGATGGTGGCAATCGCATCTCCATCACCGAGTGGGTTAAAGAGAAATAACGTATTTTCTAGGGCTGCAAATCCTAGCGCGATGGTGACTGCATACATCACGGCATCAATGGGCTCATCAAAGTATTTGCTGCGAAACGCGACCAAATAGATCGCAGCGAATTTGAGCACTTCCTCGGTGACTGCCCACAAAAACAACAACATGAGGTTGTCTGTGGGGCCATGCATCGCGATAAAGCGCTCGATAGGGTATGCAAGCGCCGTGGCGAGCATTCCACACAAAAAAGCAAGAGCAATCATTCGTCGAGGTTCAGGGTGGAGAGCGTCTTCTTTGAGCCAAAACCAAAGCCAAAACACTGCAGGAAGAATACCTCCAAGGAGTGCAAAAACAAGAACCGTCGGTGTAAATGAACCCATGTATGAATGACTCGCTTCCTACGCCATGCGCACCGGAGCCTCTTTTCCTGGCCACGGGGTGACCATAAGGAGGTCTGTGCGATCGGGGAGTGCACTCCAGATTTCTTCGGTCACAAACGGCATAAATGGATGCAACACAACGAGTGATGTCTCTAGCATAGCACGGAGCATGATGCGAAGCGAGTGCTTTTCTTCTGTTGTGCCGGCGGAGAGGACGGACTTGGACTCCTCGAGCACCTTATCGGCAAATGTATTCCAGATAAAGTGATAGATTTTCTCCGCTGCCAGATAGTAGCGAAAGTGCTCCATGTCTTCGGTAATGTCTGAGATTGTCTCGTGCATTTCCTTGAGTGTCGTAGCGTCTTTTTGCGTGAGGGCAGTCTCGTCGTATTGGCTTGCACCTTCATCGAGCACCGAGAAAACGAAGCGGGAGAGATTCCATACCTTGTTGGCAAAGAGCTTGTATGCCTTGATTTTGTCCTCGCGCAGTGCAAGGTCGCTCCCGGGTGTGTTGCCGACTACGAGGCCCATGCGTAGTGCATCCGTACCATACTTGTCAGTAAGGTCGAGCGGATTCACTACATTACCTTTACTCTTGGACATCTTTTTCCCTTGCGCATCGTTGACGAGGCCATGAAGGTATACGGTGTGAAAAGGTGCCTTCTTGCCCAGATAGAGTCCAAATATGACCATCCGAGGCACCCATTTAAATACCAAATCATGCCCCGTCTCCATGATATCGGTGGGGTAGTAGTCTCGATATTCCTTCGCGTGCGGATAACCTGTGGTAAGAAGTGGCCACTGCCCAGAAGAAAACCATGTATCGAAGGTATCGGTATCCTTGGTCCAGCCTGTTTCTGAGGGGGGAGTGAGACCAACATGAAATTCCGTCTTGTCGCCCTCTGTTTTGAACCAAGCAGGAATAGGGATACCCCAAACGATTTGACGGGAGATATTCCAATCTAGCGTGTTTTCCATCCAGTAGCGAAAGATTTTCTCTTGATTCTCTGGTATGAAGCGAATTTCCTTGCGATCTAAGGCACCAAGAGCAAGCTCAGCCAACGGCTTCATACGTACAAACCATTGGTCCTTGATTTGGGGTTCGATGAGTGTGTTGCATTTGTAGCATCGTTTGACCACATGCGTATAGTCGGTCTCGACTCTCGTGAGAAGACCCTTTGTTGCGAGCTTCTCAGCAATCTTTTCTCGCGCTTCCGTTATTTTCATCCCTGCAAATTCTTGAGCAATAGGCAATAGTTTCCCTCGCCAGTCGATGATTTGCTCCATATCGAGTCCGTGGGTGGTGGCAAGTTCAAAGTCTACCTGCGAGTGCCATGGTGTGATGGTCATCACCCCTGTGCCGAACTCCATATCAATGACTGAATCCTTGATGATGGTTGCCTGAATCGGACCATTGATCCATTCGACCGTGAGCGTATCCCCATGTTTCCATTCGGCATATCGTGCATCCTCGGGATGCATGACAACATACTTATCTCCAAACTTCGTTTCAGGGCGGGCTGTAGCAATTTCAAACGGGCCATACTGGAAGTAGTAGAGCTTTGCATCTTCTTCAACTGACTCTGTCTCTACATCAGAAAGTGAGGTTTGATGCTTGGAACACCAGTTGATAGTCCGCTTGCCTCGATACACGAGCCCGTCATTATACATCGTGACAAAGGTACGCTGAACCTCACTGACTACTTCTGGATCTAGGGTGAACTTCTCACGAGACCAGTCGCACGACGCACCCATACGGCGGACCTGCTCTTCCATGTTGTGCTTGTTCTCGATGGTAAAAGCGTAAATCTCATCGTAAAGGGCTTGCGGATCCATGCCAAAGCGGGAGCGTCCCTCCTTTTCGAGTTTCTTTTCATACACGACCTGCGTTTCAAATCCGGCATGATCTGCACCTGGAATCCAAAGCGCACGATACCCGCACATGCGCTTGTATCGCGTCATGATATCCTCAAGACTAATAAAGAGGGCGTGACCTGCATGTAAATTCCCATTGGCATTGGGTGGAGGCATCACGATAGTAAATGGAGGGCGGCTTTCCGCGTTAGGGAGAGCATCAGGATTAAAATAGCCGGATTCCATCCAGCGCTGATAGATGCGCGATTCAGTTTCTTGGGGATTGTAGGGCTTGAGGAATTTGTCGTCCATATGCTGAGATAATAACATAGAATCGAGATATGTGAGGGGTTTCTCAAGGACATCAGTTATAATGTCCTTTATTCTATAGGACATGCATCTTAAAGGACATCATAAAGGACATACAAATGTCCTTTATACGGCTATGTTGAGCGGTGAATTGACAGACCACAGCTTGACAATTTGTAAAGAAAGAATATAATATCATCATTAGCAGTAGTGCTCAGCTAGTCGTCATTTTACATCTCGTTTGTATCACGTTCTACCCTTAATCAAAGGGGTGGAATTCTTATTATAGTTTGAGATTATTCATCGTCATTCTCGTCATCTATGCACAACATTTTCACCGCATTTGGCACATCGAAGTATCACCGGGTTATGGCCTGGTTTCTTGCGTTTTCAATGGTTCTCCAGAACGCTTCCGTACTCCCACTGACTGCATATGCTAGCGAAGATGAATCTTCATCTTCGTCATATTCTTCTTCTGAGACTTCGAACTCAGACAGCGAGGAAGAGGACAATGATCGCCGAGAGTCGCGTGACCACGACGGTGAGGACGATGAGAATCGTGACGAGGATTCAGATTCTCGAGACGATGATGATCATGAGGATATCGACACCATCAAGGACATGTTCTATGCCATGGGTAGCCATGGTGATGACGATTGTGATGATGCTTCCTATGGCACACATGATGACTGTGATGGTCACGATGATGAGGACGAAGATCGAGATGAGGAAGAGGACCATGACTCAGACTGTGATGGTTACCGCTCCACGTCTTCCTCGGACTGTGATGACGACGAGGATGATGACCGTGAGGATGAGGATTGCGAATCACATCGCTCCGCTTCCAACGATGATTGTGATGAGCATGAGGATGCTGACTGTGACGATCGCTATCGCTCAACTTCATCATCTGATGACTGTGATGACCACGAAGAGGACGAGTGTGATGATGCATATCGCTATTCCTCAGATCATGAGGGTTGTGATGACCACGATGAAGATGAGGATCATGACTGTGATGATACCCATGCATCTTCATCCGCAGATTGTGATAATCATGAAGAAGATCCGGAGGACTGCTCTAGCGAAGGATACCGCTCCTCGCACGGAGACGACTGCGATGATCATGAAGACGACTGTAGTTCCCATCGTTCATACGCATCCGATGACACGACCACGGACTGCGATGAACACGAAGAAGAACCGGAAGACTGTCATGATGACTCATATCGTCAGACCCATGATGAATGCTTCGATACTCCTCCACCTCCCCCTACCACTCTTTCCTGTGACCAGGTAACTGGTGAGGGATGGTATGGGCAGTACTACAATTCCTCTCGCAACGATCCTGAAATGAATCTCCCTTCGTCGGAGTGGGGTGGAAGCCACCCAGATCCTCGTGGCGCATTATGGACCAGTGATTGGTACGATGTTGAACGCTACCGATTTGATCGCGTAGATGAGCATTTGATGTTTGGTGATAACTTCTTCCCATTTGATGGAGCACGCGCAGAAGAACTCGATCGCAATCAAAGTGGGGAGCGCCACGACTACCATTTTGCTTCAAAGTGGACAGGAAAGGTCACCGTGGAGCAGACCGGCTCTTATACCGCACATCTCACATCAGATGATGATTCTTGGGTGTATGTGAATGGTGTTTTGATGATTGAGAACAGCGGAATTCACGGGGCTCGCACTGAGACCGCCTCACTCACGCTTTCGACCGGTGATATAGTGGAAGTGTATTTTGCAGAGCGCCACGTGACTCGCTCTCACATGAATTTCTACTTCTCAACTCCTGGCGTCACGGTACGTCCATATAAGCAGGGTTGCGATACGCCTCCTCCTCCCGTTAACACACGCCCAGTTATTACGGTGATTGGCACCAATGTTGAAGTAGTACAGGGTGGCGCATATATGGAGTCCGGCGCAACGGTGAATGATCTCGAAGATGGAATCATTACTCACAAATTGGTGATTCTTGGAACTGTGAACACTGCCGTACTTGGCACCTACACGATTACCTACAACGCTACGGATTCGCAGAATCTCTCGGCTATTGAGAAAACCCGCACGGTCACCGTGGTTCCTCCACTGACCTGTAAGGCTCCGCTTGATGTCATGATGGTGCTTGATCGCTCTGGGAGCATGAACGATGATGGAATGAGCCCAGAACAACCACTTACCGATGCGAAGAACGGTGCAAGTGCATTTATTGATACTCTATCGGACATAAAGGACAGAGCTGGAGTAGTGTCCTTTAGTAGTGCGGCAGTCCTCAACTCAGGTCTCTCTTCCAACTTCTCAGCCGTCAAGGCAACCTATGCCTCTCTCACTGCTCAAGGATTTACGAATACTGCATCCGCTATCTCGCGTGCTCAAACGGAGCTTTCCACAGCAGGACGCCCCACAGCCAAGAAGGTCATTGTCCTTCTGTCGGACGGTGTGCCAAACGTAGATGGGATGAGTCAGACAGATGCAGCGACGGAGGCTATCTTGAGCGCTACGCAGGCCAAGAATGCAGGTACCGTCATCTATGCCATTGGCCTTGGTGATGCGAGCGCATCAGCAGTACTCTCTTCGGTTGCTTCTTCACCTGCATCTTACTTCTTTGCACCCACAGGTAGTGAGCTCTTGAGTATCTACAACGCGATTTCGACCATTGAATGTCAGCGTGAACCTGGAACAATCACCGGAAAGAAGTGGAACGACAAGAATGCTAACGGTGTAGTCGATGGTCAGGATGTCACGATTCAGGCTTGGACCATGACGCTGACAATGGTGGGGGCAACTTCCTCACGTGAGGCAGTGACGGATGCGACAGGCGTATATACTTTCGGAAATGTCCTTCCTGGAAACTATCAGGTGTGTGAAGTAGGGAAGACTGGATGGCGACAGACGTTTCCTGTGACCAATAATGGATGCTACATCATCAATGTGGACGAAGGGGTAGTAGTGTCTGAAAAGGATTTCTTGAACACCGAATCAGAGAAGCCAGAGTGTAGTGATGGACTCGATAACGATGGTGACAATAAGGCAGATTTCGGTGCTGATTCCGGTTGTGACACCCCTGAGGATAATGACGAGAATACGCGACCTGTCATTACGATTCTTTCTCAGAATCCCGCAATTGTGACATTGGGGTCCACATACTCTGATCAGGGTGCCACTGCATTGGACATGGAGGATGGCGTGATTACCGATGATATTATTACGCAGAATTTGGTCAATACCGCAGTACTTGGGCAGTACACCGTTACCTATAATGTGACAGACTCCAAAGGTCTTGCTGCGGTGGAGGCAGTCCGTGTGGTCCGCGTGGTCTCCGCATGTTCAGATGCACAAGAAAATGATGGTGATGGGGTCGCTGACTTCCCGAACGACCTTGGTTGTGATACGCCCGAGGATAATGATGAGAATGATCGTCCTGTCATTACTGTAGTGGGAAATAATCCTGTATCCATTACGATTGGAAGCGCATACACTGACCCTCGCGCAACAGTGCTTGATGCAGAGGATGGCGACATCACCGCAAAGCTTGTTGCCTCTGGTACGGTGAACACCGCCGTACTTGGCACATACACGATTACCTACAACGCTACGGATTCGCAGAATCTCTCGGCAATCGAGAAGTCACGCACGGTCACCGTGGTTCCTGTGGTGACTGAGTGTAACGATAATATTGATAATGACGGAGATCTTTCCATCGACTTTGACGGACATATTATCGAGGACATGGCATTCGTGCCCGATCTTGGTTGTGATACGCCCGAGGATAATGATGAGAATGATCGTCCTGTCATTACACTGACCGGCGACAATGCGATGACCGTCGCTATCGGTTCTATCTTCGCTGATCCTCGCGCAACGGTCTTTGACAAGGAAGACGGCGACATCACCGCAAAGCTTGTTGCCTCTGGTACGGTGAACACCGCCGTACTTGGCACCTACACGATTACCTACAACGCCACGGATTCAAAGAATCTTGCTGCATTCGAGAAGACCCGCACCGTGAAGGTGACCTCGAGCTGCTCTGATGGCTTGGATAATGATCAGGACGGGACGATTGATTACCCAGAAGATGCTGGTTGCGATAACTCAAACGATGATTCAGAAAACGATCGTCCGGTGATTACTCTCCTCGGAGATGTCGTGATGTCCATCGTGCTTGGTTCTAGCTACACTGAGCCTTCAGCGACAGTAGCTGACAAGGAGGATGGCGTGATTACACAGAAGCTTGTGACTGCTGGATCGGTCAACACGAGCGTTGCTGGCACCTACACGATTACCTACAACGCTACGGATTCCCAGAACCTCTCGGCTATTGAGAAGACCCGCACGGTGACGGTGACCACTCCTGGATGTACCGTGAACTGTGGTGGAGGGTCAACACCTCCGGTCTGCTCTGATGGTGGAGACAATGACGGTGATGCACTTGCTGACTACCCCCGTGATCCAGGATGTGACTCACCTCAGGACAATGATGAGCGCGATATTGGTCCGACACTGACCTTGCTCGGTGCCAATCCTATGACCGTGACACTTGGTACTGCATTTACTGACCCTGGTGCTACGGCTCGTGATCCTGAAGAAGGGGACATCACAGCACGCATTGTCGTGACCGGAACCGTCAACACAAGCACACTGGGTGCATATACCTTGACCTACAATGTTTCAGATTCACAGAATCATGCAGCAACACCCGTGAGTCGCGTGGTCAATGTGGTCCCTCAGACTGGTTGTGTGACAAACTGTGGGGGCGGTGGTGGTCCAGTTACGCTCTCGATTATGAATGAGCGCATCACCTCGACTGGCTCAACGACCGTCGTCGTGACCTGGAATACCAACCTTCCTGCAACAAGCCGTGTAGTGTATGGACTCGATCCCGTCACTTCACTCGGTCAGGCACCGCTCTACGGATACGGACTCACCACAACGACTTCCACCCCGCTGGTGACGTCACATTCGATGACCATTGAAGGGATTCCATCAGCAGCATCAGCATATTTCCGCCCTATCTCGAACACCCCAAGTCAGCAAGTCATTGGAATCGAATTGACTCGTGGAGGTGTGCTCGGTGACTCGGATGCATGTTACTATTTGCGCGAACACTTGCGCTTGGGATACAACAACAATCCTATTGAAGTTGCCAAGCTCCAGTCGTTCCTCCGCAATTACGAAGGCTTCACAACTCTGCCTGTGACTGGATTCTTTGATATCGTCACTGATAAGGCAGTACGCGCTTTCCAGGATAAGTATGCATCTGATGTGCTCACCCCTTGGAATCTGCCCGGCAATACTGGATACGTCTACTATACGACAAAGAAAAAGGTGAATGAGATTTACTGCCAGCGCGCATTCCCACTCACCGCGTCAGAAATGTCTGAAGTTGATGCATTCAAGAAGCTCATCGCTGCGAACACCAAGTCTGTGACACCAGTGCGTGCAATCTCCCAGAATGTCGGGACGGTGCCCACACTGACGGTGACTCCTATTGCTCCCACCTCGGGAGTCGTCGCAGGGGCTGCTACGGTTCAAGTTTCTGATTCCCAAGCATCATCTCATCCTGCGGAGGCAGAACCAAAGAGCCCTACCCGTATCGCACTTGCTGAATTGCTTGCAGGAAGCCCCAAGATGGCAGAGCAATTGACCAAGGATGTGAAGGAAGCAGGAGTATCAGCGACCGAAGTCGAAACCGCCCTAGAGGGAAACACGACTGAGGCCCTGGATGAGACCGCACAAGTTGCTGCAACGGGTGCATCGGGATGCATGCAGTATTCCTGTGTCACTATCTTCTTAGCAGTACTCTTTCTCCTCATTCTCGGCTCTCTCGTCTTTCTCTTTGTCCGAGGACAAAAGTCTGAGGACATGCAGGTCAATTAAGACACATGCGCAGAACACACACCCAACATGAGTTGGGTGTGTGTTGTTTTAGGCTCCATGTCCTGTGATACAATTTTGTATCATGTTTACGAACACCGTCACAGCACTCTCCACTATGAAGAAATGGATTGATGAGGCTACTCTCGCGCAATTGGAAGGGGAGTCTGCTCGTGATATCTCCAAGGCGCTGATGCTCCTCGTGATAAAGCGCCACCCTTGGCGATGCGTTTTCGGTTTTGGTGTTCCCACCGCTGTGGCATGGGCATTGTTTGGTCTCGGAGGATTCCCTGTCCCGCTCTTTATGCTCAGCGTAGGATATTTCTATTTTTGGTCCCTTGGGACGCAGGTATTCATGGAACGGTACGCACAACGTATCGGCTTTGTCCTCGATCACACCACTCATGATCCTGAGGCCGAGACGGGAATCGTATTTCACCGCGGGCATACCAAGAACATAGCATACCGCATGGTTGGAACTATTGCGTCATTTCGCAGTGCCCTATATGTGTATGGTTACACCGTTGGAAGTGGTAAGCATGCCAAGCGATACCTCACCACCGTCATTGATGTCCAGCTTCCCTATGCACTCCCTCGCATATATCTTGATGCACAGAAGGATGCATCCATACGGGCAGTCCTTGGTTCACCACACATAGAACAGCTTACTCTCGAATCAAATGAATTTCACCGCCTATTTGACTTGTATGTAGAGGATGGAGCCCAAGTAGAGGCTCTTCAGGTCTTTACGCCAGACTTCATGGCTACGCTTATGGATCAAGAGCAACACGTCGATATCGAAATTGCACATGGACAAATGTACCTGTATCAGAATGCCTCTCTCACGACGAGTCATCTAGATATGCTGATCAGTCGAGCCACCATGGTTGTTGGCGCATTATCTCGCACGCTCTCCTCGCTTGATCGACATCGTAGAGCATTGACAAGATAAATATGCTTTGCATAATGAGCAAAGCAATATCCGAGAACTTCATATGGGCCTCCTCTCGTGGTTGTTGTCCTCACCAAAACACCCTCCATCTGATGGCGAGTACACCTGTGCGCGTTGTGATGGGAAGGGAAAGGTCTATCGACCACCCAAGTTCCCTGAATGGGAAAGCGGTGAATGGGATGATTGTGGTCGATGCGATGGCACTGGCACAGTCGAGGTCAGGCAAGGCAAGGTCATCCAAGATCACCCATCGAAATCAAGTCGATCATCGCATCGTATATAGCGTACACCGCACTCCCTCATACGGGAGTGCTTTTGTGTGGGGACAGCGGACGATTGCGCTCATTCTATCTGGTATACTTGATGCATATGGCCAAGTCGTTGTCATTTGGAAATGGGCGCATGCTGGTGATGACCGATCAATTTGGTCGTGTCCGAGATATCTATTATCCATACGTGGGACTCGAAAACCACGCAGGTGGTTCAAATGCGCACCGACTCGGAGTATGGGTCGATGGGAATTTCTCCTGGCTTGATGATGGCTCGTGGACTATTGATGTGCGTTCTGATTTGGCATACACCGGTCTGACCACCGCGTTTCACCCGCATTTAGGACTTGAGATTCATATCATGGATGTGTTGTCCCATGAGTCCAATATTTTTCTCCGCCGGTTCAAGGTGCACAATCGCCACGAAGCAGATCGTGAAGTGCGATTTTTCTTTAATCACCAGTTAGAGATGTATCATTCTGAGAAGGGTGATACCGCTTTTTATGATCCTCAGACTGCAACTATCATCCACTATGAGGGAAAGCGTGCCTTTTTAGCTAATGCCAGAATGGACGGGCAGGGTATCAGTGACTACACAGTAGGTATCTTTCGTATTGAAGGCAAAGAGGGCACATATAAGGATGCAGAAGATGGCGTACTCGCCAAAAATGCCATCGAGCACGGAAGCGTCGATTCCACGCTCGCTATGCACCTGCGTATTTCAAAAAATAGTGTCGAGACTTTTCATTATTGGTTTGTTATTGGCGACTCCATTTTGGACGTCAAGGCAGGAAACTCGTATGTAGAAAGTCATGGTCCCGACGAAGTCATGCATGCTTCTCGTGGATACTGGCATGCTTGGGTCGAACGCAATCATTTCAACTATTATGGACTCGGAGAGCCGGTGATTGATTTGTTTAAAAAGTCTCAATTTATTCTGCGTTCCCATGTCGATGAGCGTGGTGGCATCATTGCTTCTGGTGATTCTGATATGCTCCAAGGTGGCAGAGATACTTATGCATATGTATGGCCACGAGATGCGGCATACGTGGCAGTCACTCTTGATTGGATGGGGGAGAGGCACAGTGCACGTCAATTCTTTGACTTCTGCAGTAGTGTCATTACCGAAGATGGATATCTCATGCACAAATATCGCTCCGATACCTCTTTGGGTTCTTCGTGGCATGGCTACATGGTGAATGGACACCCCGAGCTTCCTATCCAGGAAGATGAAACCGCCCTCATTTTGTGGGCACTGTGGGAACACTGGTTGGCTTCCAAGGATCTCGATTTTATTGAGTCCATGTACAATACTTTTATTGAGAAAGCCGCTAACTTCATGGTTGCCTACCGCGACCCCTACACCGGACTACCTAAACCATCGTACAATCTATGGGAAGAGCGATTCGGGGTGCATACCTATACCGCAGCGACGGTGTACGCGGGACTCAAGGTGGCGGCACGATTTGCCGAAATACTCGGGAAGGATCGCACCAGAGAGCACTTTGATCATGTGGCTGATGAAATGCAACGGGCAATAGTCACTCATTTATATGACGAGACGGAGGGGTATTTTTATCGCTCACTCCTCATGCAGGATGATGGCACCATGACTTTTGACAAGACACTCGATGCATCAAGTGTCTATGGAGTATTTATGTTTGGCGTCCTCCCTCCGGATGATGAGCGTGTCCTCCGCGCGATCGAACATACACGTACTCATTTAACTGTCCACACTCCCGTAGGGGGAATCGCACGGTACCAAGGTGATCAATATTACCGTACTGGCGGACATAATGAACCAGGCAATCCATGGTTTATTACGACGTTATGGTATACCCAGCATGCTATTTTGATTGCCAAGGACGACCGCGATTTAGATCGCGTACGAGCTGACCTCAATTGGGTAGAGCGAAACATGCTTCGCTCTGGAATACTTTCTGAACAGCTTTCCCCGCTCACGAGTGAGCAAGTTGGGGCTGCGCCCTTGACCTGGAGCCATGCAGAGTATTTACGTACCATCATCATGTATATGCGTCGTGTGCACGAGCTGGGCCTCACGCCTTCCTGATATGACTCCTCATTTTTCCTGTCGCTACTTTAATATCAGTCAGCACGCATCGCATCCCGATGCCTCGCTCTTTGCACTCCATGAGCACATGGGCGAAGTCGCAAACAAGCGTTCCGGTGCGTACGACACTCATCTTGATGTGATTCGCCTACCTCACGATCCACATATGCTGATTGAGGTCAAACGTATGGCAGAGCGAGTCTACACCTCTCGTCTGCGGTATGTGATACTCATCGGTATTGGTGGTTCTTCGCTTGGAACAGAGGCCATATACACCGCATTGAGAGGGACGCTCGATGCACTCTCGGCGCATCTTCCCAAGCTGATTGTTCTTGATACTATTTCATCGACAAAACTCACCGACCTCGATGAAATCCTGCTCGCTGGTGATGTCCATCTGGATGAACTCTTGATTAATATTGTCAGTAAATCAGGCACCACCACAGAAACAATAGCGAATGCCGAATACGTGCTCGATCTTCTTACTCAGCGTTTGGGAGATATTTCCTCGCGAGTTGTGGTGACCACCGATCATGGATCGCCCCTTTGGATTGCTGCTCACGAGAGAGGGTATGGCCAGCTCGCTATTCCAAAGCATGTCGGTGGGAGATATTCCGTCTTTAGTCCAGTTGGACTTTTCCCGCTTCTCCTGTGCGGGATCGATATCGTGGAATTTCTCGAAGGAGGGAAGGCAATGCTCGCACTCGAATGGGGAGTCAAGAATGGGGCGTATCCCGCCAGACGGGATGCCGAGACGATATATCAAGCCATGAAGGATGGTGTGAGCATATATAATATTTTTCATTTCCATCCCGAACTCGAGGCACTCGGAAAATGGGAACGTCAACTCATTGCGGAATCTCTCGGCAAAGAATTTGATCGGAGCGGAGGAGTGGTTCATGCCGGTATTACCCCGATGGTATCTATCGGCTCCACCGATCTCCATTCCATGGCCCAATTGTATCTTTCTGGGCCCAAAGATAAGTTTACGATGTTTGTGAAGGCACCCACCCCTTCATCTCGACGAGTACCAAGTCATCCGCATATGGGAGAACTCGTTCGCGGATTAAATGCGCGCTCCCCAGATGATGTCATGCATGCGATATACGGGGGAGTAGTAAAGGCGTACCGCGTGCTCCCGCTCCCGTATGCCGAAGTTGCTCTCCCTGCGATTTCTGCTTTCTCCCTTGGGATGTACATGGAGTGGCGCATGCTGACCACAATTATGCTTGCAGAACTCATGCATGTAGACCCGTTTGATCAGCCAGGAGTGGAGCGCTATAAGTCAGAGACGCGAAAACTTCTCGGAGGATAGTCAGTCAGAAATTATTATCTTTTTATTTATCTCCATTATGTATCTTCTCTTCGATATCGGTGGCACCAACATGCGTATTGCAGTATCTCGCGACGGCGTCACTTTTGACGAACCTCGTATTGTTCCTACGCCGAAAGATTTCGATGCGGGAATGCTTGCGCTTCGCAATCTTGCCACGGAGCTCCTTGGTGGAGCAACACCAATCGCTGCGGGGGGTGGCATTGCAGGAACATTGTCCAAGGATCGCAAGCACTTTTTGGTGGGGGCGCATCTCCAGGGCTGGAACGGTAAGCCAATTGCTGCGGCACTCGAGACTGCTTTTGGATGCCCGGTGTTTGTAGAGAACGATACTGCAATCGTGGGACTTGGAGAAGCAGTTGCTGGAAGTGGGAAAGGGCATCGCATTTGTGCCTATGTCACTGTTTCCACGGGAGTGGGTGGTGTGCGCATTGTGGAGGAGTCTATTGATGTCTCTGCATCAGGATTTGAACCTGGGCATCAAATTATCGATGCCGGAGGTGGACTGAAGTCTCAATCGGGATATGTTGGTGGGATGGGTATCGATTTGGAAGGATACATTTCAGGAACGGCTATTACTGAGCGATATGGCAAGAAACCATACGAAATCACTGATCCGGCATTTTGGGACGACATGGCCAGACTGCTTGCTTTTGGACTTGCAAATACTATTGTGCATTGGTCTCCCGACGTCATTGTGCTCGGTGGATCTATGATGAAGCAGATTGGAATTCCTGTTGATCGTGTTCGTGCACACTTGAAAGGTATTTTACATATCTACCCCGAGTTGCCTCTGATTGAACATTCTGCACTGGGGGATATTGGAGGACTTTATGGAGCGCTACATTTTGTGAAGCAAAAGCTCGCCATGGCGACTCCTCCTTCATCGTCCGTGGTCTAGTAATACTCCCTCATTGATGGGGCATGTTCCAATCGATATACTAATGCCAGTTCTTATACCTCAATTTGCTATGACATCTCCTCACTCATCTCAACCTCGCGTCTCTCATCCTTCCCGCCCACTTCCGGGTGGGGGGCTCGTGCTGCTTTTGAATACAGGCGCAACGATTACCCCGGAGGCTGAGGCAATGCTCCAAGCCCTCTATTCGCGCTCACCCGCATCGGTGCATGAGCATCTTGAGACTATTCGTGAGAAGGGTCCGGAGAAGTTCATGGCGAGTTATTACGTCGGATATGGTCATCGCTCTATTGGAGACTGTGGCACAATCACGCTCTTCATCGAGGGGGTGTCTATGCTTGCGTCAAAAGCGCTCCAGGATTCTGGATTATATGCTGGACAAGAAGTGTCAACGCGCTATGTAGATTTCTCGACGGTACGCTTTGAAGACCCGATTCATAGCCCGATTTCTCATGAGGCGCTAGAGTCACTTCGTCAATTCTATCTCGACGCGCTCCCACTCCTTGAATCACACCTGATGGTGCGATATCCCACCCACGAAGGGGAGTCCCCCACTCACTACCAGAAGGCGATTAAGGCACGTGCATTCGATATCCTGCGTGGATTTCTTCCTGCTGGAGCCACCACGTCACTAGCTTGGCACACCAACTTGCGCCAGGCAGCGGACAAACTCGCGCTCTTGCGTCACCACCCCCTGCCAGAAGTCCGAACCATTGCGTCAGCGCTTGAAGAGGTGCTCACGGAAGCATACCCGAGCTCATTTGGACACAAGCGATATAGTGATACAGAGGCATATGTAGAATCATGGATGGGGCAGGACTACTACCATACTGATGCGGAGTGTCCTGATATGGAACTGACACATCATGGACTCTATACTCCCAGCTTGTCCCGTCCTGATGTCGTCCGTGCGCTCTCATCGCGACCACCCAAGACGGAGCTTCCGAAATGGTTGTCTGAATTAGGAGTACTTCAGTTCAATTTTCTTTTGGATTTTGGTTCATTCCGCGATGTCCAGCGCCAGCGTGCTGTGTCTCAGCGCATGCCACTCCTTTCATTTGCGCATGGATTTGAACCATGGTATCTCATGGAACTCCCCGATGAATTGAAGGATCGCGCAACAGTACTCCTTGCACGCGTAGAAGAGCAAGTGACACAACTCGGCTTGATGCCCGCACTCATGCAGTATTACGTGCCGATGGGATATCGGATTCCTAATCGCATGACTGGTGACATTCCCGCACTGGTCTATCTTGTAGAACTTCGAGCGGGGAGCACTGTGCACCCCACACTCCAGTTGCGTGCACGCCAGATGGGGGAGCACATCTCCAAAATTCTCGCTCCGCACGGACTCCGCTTGTTCATTGAGGGAGAGGTGGGGCGCTTTGATGTGAAGCGCGGGTCTCAGGACATTACCAAAAAAGATGAAACATAATACTCCCCAGACCTCGGTCTGGGTTTTGCGTTCCGCCCCACTCTTCGCTATAGTCAGTCTATGAATGAACAACAGCGCCCCATATTTGAAATCACCAAGGAGTTGGGGGATGGCACCCTTGCACGTGCAGGCATTATTCACACCCCACACGGGGATATTCAAACTCCAGCATTTATTCCCGTGGGGACCAAGGCAACAGTGAAGGCAGTACCGCCCGACCTCTTGCGAGCCATTGAGGCACCGGCAGTGCTCGCAAACACCTATCACCTCTATCTTGAACCAGGAGAGGCTATTGTGGCATCGCACAAGGGATTTGGCGCCATGATGGACTGGCAAGGGCCCACATTTACAGATTCCGGAGGCTTTCAGGTGTTTTCGTTGGGTGCTGCATTGGGGCATGGGGTTGGAAAGATAGCGACTTCTGAAGAGCTCTCGCGTCGTGAAGCAGAAAAAAGGGGTGGAGCGACACACGAAAAGCTCGCGCATATTGACGAAGAAGGAGTAACATTTCGGTCCGTCATTGATGGATCGACGCATCGATTTACACCGGAGCGGAGTATGGAAATCCAACACGCACTCGGGGCAGACATCTTTTTTGCTTTTGACGAATGCACCAGCCCTCTTGCACCAAAGGAGTATCAAAAGGAGGCGCTTGCTCGTACACACAGATGGGCCGTGCGGTCACTCGCACATCACCAAGCACTCGGTGTCTCTATCGCTTCGGGTGCACCGCAGGCGCTCTATGGGGTGGTACAAGGAGGTGCATATGAAGATTTGCGTCGAGAAAGCGCACGAACTTTGGGCGCTATGGAATTTGATGGCTATGGTATAGGGGGGAGTTTCACCAAGGAGGACATCGGGACTGCTGTGCGCTGGGTCAACGAGGAATTACCGATTCACAAACCTCGTCATCTTTTGGGCATTGGAGAAGTCATTGATCTCTTTCTAGGAGTAGAGCATGGAGTGGACACATTTGATTGTGTCGCTCCAACACGTATAGCCAGAAACGGAGCAATATATACTCCTGATGGTCGAATCAATATCGCCAATGCTCGATACCGCGAAGACTACACTCCCGTATGTGTCGATGCGACATGTCCCGCACGGGTGTATTCCAAGAGCTATCTTGCGCACCTCTTTCGAGCAGAAGAAATGTATGGAGCTACTATCGCTAGTGCACACAATCTCCATTTTCTCATACAGCTGATGAAAAAAATCCGCCAGTCTATACTGGACGGATCATTCCGCGCACTCAAGGCAGATACATTGGCACGGTACTATGGTGGTTCCTGATTGCCACCTCAGAGTTCATCCCCGATGAGTCCGGGTGGAAGCTCACCATCGGGGAGGTCACGTATCGGCTTCCACGCCTCTGTGAGATCGACGTCGAGTTCGTGCGTTTCTGTCCGCCACGCTTTGCGATCATGCCTACCGATAGCACATGCCCCTATGTGCCCATGTGGGAGCGTGCAGTGCCCCTCGGGAATGAGCGCACCTCGACGTGGGAAAATGGGTCGCCCGCAGAGTTCAATATCCATGATGAATACTCCAGAGGTGGGTATGAGTCTCTTTGATATACTCTACTCCAACCAGATAGACTAGCAAGGTGAGCAGTCTCCCGCACCGCCATGCAAATATGCCCCCAGTGAATGTCAATGCTCCGGCAAGAAGGAGTCCGTATCCAGAAGGTGAAAAGTATGCCGTATAGGTGATTAGTGGCAAAGACAATGGGAGTACGACAAGGCACAGAAGTGTCAGGAGGGTGCACAGTACGGTGAGCAAGCACGCTTTTATCAGTCGTCGAAGTCGTGTGCGCATAGATGCAGAAATGTACAGGTGAACTTTGCTCAATTTACAATCATATGATACCTTGTCAAGTATGACATTTCAGCTCAAAAGCGACTGGAAACCATCTGGCGATCAACCTCAGGCGATCGAGTCTTTGGTGCGTCATTTTCACGATGGCATGCGATTTCAGACTCTTCTTGGTGTGACCGGTTCTGGCAAGACATTTACCGCAGCGAATGTGATTGCACAGATAGGCAAGCCAACCCTTGTCATGGCGCATAATAAGACCCTTGCGGCGCAGTTGGCCCAAGAGTATCGCGTGTTCTTTCCTCATAATGCCGTGCATTATTTTGTCTCATACTATGATTACTATCAGCCGGAGGCATATCTTCCTACCACTGATACATATATTGAGAAAGACGCCCAGATTAACGAGGAAATCGATCGCTTGCGACATGCTTCTACACAGGCACTTCTCTCGCGTAAAGATGTCATTATTGTGGCATCTGTTTCCTGTATTTACGGCTTAGGCTCTCCCGCGGAATACCTCAAGGTCAATCTCAAGATTTCAAAGGATGATCACGTTGCTCGGAATGATGTTATTCGCAAGCTCGTGCACATCCATTTTGAGCGTACCAATGCAGACCTCCGTCCGGGTACATTTCGTGGTATTGGGAATACCCTTGAAATCATGCCGACGGGCGAAATTATGATTTATCAGCTCACATTCTCCGGAAGCACCATTGAGTCTATTTTGGTGATAGACCCCATCACTCGCGCCCTGGTTCGCGAGGAGCACACGATATTCTTCTTTCCGGCAAAGCACTTTATTACCGATGAGGTCGAGCGCCGTCGCGCGCTCGCCGACATCAAGCTCGAGCTCGACGATCGATTACGCGAACTCAAGCAGGAGGGTAAAATCCTCGAGGCAGAACGCCTCAAGCGTCGGACAACATATGATATGGCCATGATTGAGGAAGTGGGGTATTGCAGTGGTATCGAGAATTACTCAAGGCATTTTGCAGGAAAGGCCAAAGGAGAACCACCCGAGACCTTACTCTCTTATTTTCCCCATCTGGCCGATGGGACTCCGGATTTTCTTACTATTATAGATGAGTCGCATGTCACTATTCCGCAAATACGCGGCATGTTTGCGGGTGATCAAGCTCGCAAGCAGAATCTCGTTGAGCATGGTTTTCGCTTGCCTTCAGCCAAAGACAACAGACCACTTCGATTTACTGAGTGGGAGGCGCGCGTGGGACAGGTGCTCTATACGTCTGCAACTCCGGGAGATCACGAGCGCAAAACGTCTGAAGCGGTGGTGGAACAAGTCATTCGTCCGACCGGACTCATTGACCCGGAAATTATCATTCGCCCTGTAGTAGAGAAGGGGGGTGCTCGCGCCCAGATTCCCGATTTTATTGATGAAGCCGTATCGGTCGTGAAGCAAGGTGGGCGCATTCTGGTTACCACACTCACCAAAAAGATGGCCGAAGACCTCTCCACCTACCTCAAAGAAAAGGGCGTCAAAGCAGACTATCTTCATAGTGATATCAAGACAATTGATCGAATCAAGATTCTGACAGAATTTCGCAAAGGAACATTTGATTGTCTGGTGGGAGTGAATCTCCTTCGTGAAGGGCTCGATCTTCCTGAGGTGTCCTTGGTGGCCATTTTGGATGCAGATAAGGAGGGTTTTTTGCGCTCAGAAACATCATTGATTCAAACGATTGGTCGAGCTGCACGAAACATTGCTGGTCGAGTCATCTTGTATGCCGACGTGATGACCCAGTCCCTGAATGCTGCGGTAGGAGAAACGAATCGTCGTCGCGAGATACAGATAGCCTACAATACCAAACATGGCATCACACCCAAGAGTGTCCAGAAAAAGATTCACGATATCACCGAAGAGTTGACCTCTGTCCACGAAAAGACGCTTCGTGAATTATTTCTTCTTGACAAGAAGGCTTTTGATAAGAATCCGGAGAAACTGATAGCTCAGAAAGAAAAGCAAATGAAGTCTGCGGTCAAAGAACTCGACTTTGAGACGGCAGCACTCCTGCGTGATGAAATCAAGATGCTTCGTGGTGAGCCAGTAGAGACTCGTGGACCGCGGGAATCTCAACGTCGACGCTAATTCTCCACAGCACAATGTCAGAGTCCGTGGTATGATGCATACATGATTACCGCAAGCGTTGGGGTGGGCAAGGATCATGACCCATACAAGGCTGGGCGTGAAGCCTGTGTACAAGCACTGGCGGGAATTCCGCCTGAACATAAGGTGCAACTCCTATTAGTTTTTGGTTCAACCACCTACGATCAAGACAAAATGATTGCAGGTATCGCAGAGACCGTTCCTGATACACCGCTTGTTGGGTGCTCCTCGGCTGGGGAAATCTCGAGCGAAGGATTCTCCACCGAGAAAAGTGTAGTCGTAATGGCACTCACATCAGATCAGATGCGATTCTTTCCTGCCAATGGCGGACCGATTGCTCATGACCCGCACAAGGCTGGTCTCGATTGTGCAAATCAACTTCAATACGACTCTCATGGGTATGTCACGTCCGCGCTCATGTTTGTCGACGTGCTTTCTGGTGCCGGCGATCGCACGCTGGCAGGAGTATTCAATAAACTCGGTCCAGATTTCCCTGTATATGGTGGTGCAGCGAGCGATGATTTACTCTTCTTTGAGACCTTTCAGTACTACGGAAACACCGCTCAAAAGGGGACTCTGGTGGGGGTGGGGTTTTCAGGGGACTACCATGCAGTGGGGGTTTCAGGGCATGGATTTCTCCCCATTGGTATTGAGCGGACCGTGACGCGCTCGGAAGGGGCAACGCTGTATGAACTCGACGGTCAGCCTGCAGTCAATATTTACAAAGAGTATTTTGGCGAGGAACATTTGAGTGAACTCCACGAAGGATTACTCCCTTCACTTGCGGTGTCTTATCCACTTGGCGTGTTTTCACCAGATAGCACTGAGGTGGTGTTACGCAATCCTGTGTTTGTAGACCAGAAGGGGGCTATGACTTTTACGTCCGAAATTCCTGTGGGTGCAGAAATACGTTTAATGATTTCAGATATCGAACGCGGACTCGAGACCACAGAGGCTGTAGCCAAGGAAATACTCCGCAAGCTAGGTGGTCGTCCTCCTAAGGCAGCAATTATTATCAATTCCGTTGCACGACGAAAGATGCTTGGACTGCATGCGGATGCAGAGATTGAGACGATTCAGCGTATCTTGGGTCGAGATGTGCCCATGATTGGGCTGTACAGTTACGCGCAGATTGATAAACAGCCTGACAATGTCTCACCATTCCATAACGGAGCACTCACCATATGGGCACTAGCCGAATAGTCATCCACTTCTGAGACCACACACAGCGTGCTATCATATAAGAAACGAACATGAAAACTGAGCATCACGGAGGAACCAAATTGCAATCCACTGGGTGGATTATCGATGCGCGGTGGTACTACGCTCCTTTGGCGTATATTCTTGGACTCGTCGCACACGTCAATTTTTCTGCAGTCAATGTATTTTTGATATTGACCAGCTCACTCCTTATTGTATTGGCAGCGAATGCGATTTTCTATGTCCTACTCAAGAAATTCCGCTCCTCACCGAGTGAGCCTCGAGATATTGATCTGCTGAATATTTCCCAAGTCGGTTTGGATTTATTCTACTTTTTTATTGTGATGTTTCTCACTGGAGGTGGCGTGGCGAGTATTGGGCATTCGTTCTTTTTCATGCCCATCATTGTGTCTATGATTATCTTTGGTTTTCGGGGGTCACTGGTGGTGGCTGCACTCTCCGGACTCCTCGTGTTTGTTTCGGTCCTCTTCCACGAGGGACTCACGGCACTCTTTTTGTCTCCTGAAACATTTCAGATGACCCCAGAATTGTCTTCTGCGCTGATTCAATCAGGGATTATCTTTATGATTTATCTTTTGACGGGGTTCTTTGGTGGATATATTTCGCGCATGATGCGCGCACGAGACATCCTCTTATTGGAACAAATAACTAGAGAAGCAAGTCATGTGGAACGTCTCGAATCCCTCACCAAGGAATTCGATAAGAGTGCGAAGCTCCTCGTGCGTCGTGACTTGGAACTCACGAATGCCAACGAGAAGTTGACACAGCTCGACCACATGAAGTCCGAGATCATTTCTATTGTGGCGCATCAACTGCGCACACCGCTCTCTGCTATCAAGTGGACCATCAAAATGCTCCTCGATCGCGATGTGGGTGCAATCAACGCAGAGCAAGAAGAGCTCCTCAAAAAGGGATTTGAGTCCAATGAACGCATGATTCTCCTTATCAATGACATGCTCGCTGTTGA
>JACCDW011808608.1_pt1 | contig 23675 bp, 32 predicted proteins | sample 7449781 | NCBI WGS metagenome assembly JACCDW01 (sample SAMN15323449, study PRJNA562643) | freshwater metagenome | isolation source: river surface water | place: USA:Blue River Watershed | collected 2017-08-18
TCTTCACTCGTTTACTCATCTAGTTGTCTCCTACTTTTAAGTAAAGTAGGACATGTAGTGACCGCCCAGTAACTACAGAGGTCCTACATTTTTATTTAACATTTTGCCAAAAAAGTAAACAGGATACATATGATTTACGCCCGGATAAATAAGTACAGCATATTCTAGGACCCATTTATGTACGATATTTTAGATGTCATTAAAAATATAGACAATTTATACGAAAATAATACCAGTTTAGCAATACTAAAAGACTTCGAGCGAGTTTTAGACGAAATGGACATGTATGTATTTGAAAACTGGAACCAAGGAGAACTAGCAGAAGGTCCGTTTGTAGACAGGCACTGGATAACAGCTAGCTTTATGTGGCCTAAAGACAAAATGCCCAATCCAATAGCAGCTAAAAGATTAACAGAACTAGGCTGCAAAGTTTCATATAGAAAATCTCATTTAATCGAGCCTAGAAAAATACGTACACCCGACGATATGAGACCTGGAACTAAAAAAGGAAAATTAGATAGAAATCCTATCTGGGTTGTTGAAATTCAAATGCCTAAAAAAATTGCTTTTGATATCTATCGTGGTTATATGGATAAGATGAAAAATGAAAGTTCTACTTCTGCTCCAAAATCCGGAACACCTGTATCAGGAGGTCCAGCACCAATGACAGGAGTGACTCCTGCTGCGGGTGGTGCTCCGCAGGCAACTGGCATGGCTGGATCGGCTCCTTTAGGTGGTGCAGGAGGAATGTCTGCTCCTGGCGGTGTTCCAACTTTATAAGGATTAGTAATGCTAACTGAAAGTTTAAGAGCTAATGATTTAAGAAATCTTGTTAAGAAAGTATTCGAAATAGATTCTTATAAAAGTAAAATTGGTAACGACGAAGAAACTGTTGTTCTATGTTTTAGTGTAGTTAACGAAGATCCTGCTACCGATTTAGAACATTTCATAGAAATGGGTTACGAATTTGTATTAGATGCAGATGTTAGTCCAGGAGAAGCAGATGATGGATACTATAAAGTATTTGTGGAACTAGAAAGAAATAAAAAAGTTGCAGAACAAATTACAGAAATCTTAGATGGTTTAAAAAGATTAACAGGAATTGAAGATTGGCGTTTTAGATATTACAAAAGTTTCAGAAGTCAGGCAGCAACACAATCTAATTTAGCTGCAGCTATTCCAACAGATGTAAAAGATTACGATAGCACCATTGAAGATTTAGGTGGCGATTTAGATAATACGGACGAGTTTTTTGCCGATAGCAATGCAGACGATATCGAAGTAGTAGAAGATACTATTACATTTAAAAGACCATATGCAGAACCTTTAAGTTTTGAAATTATAGCTAGTGGTCCGCGAGATACTATCTATAATGAGATCACAGGTCCTATTATGTTAGACCATAAACACATAGCAGAATGTATACATCTTACAAAACAAATTGGCAATTATAATATAAACAAAATTGGTACAACATTTATTTTTGAAAATAAAGGTTGGGCAGTAGCTTTAGAAAGAAAATAAGTAGAGGCGTAACGTGAGTCAAATATTTTGGTTAATGAATTTTATACCAGATAGCATATTTGTATATGTCTATTATTGTTTGTTGGCATTAGGAATAACTTTTTACATTGCCAGTAAACTAGTTTCGTGGATTCCATTCATAAAAAATTATAAATTCCCAGTCGAACTTGTTGGCGTAATTTCACTAGTTTCAGGAGCATTTCTAATAGGCGGGTATGGTGTAGAAATGTCGTGGAGACAGCGTGTAAAAGACCTAGAAGAAAAAATTAAAGTTGCCGAAGAAAAATCTAAAGAAGTAAACACTGTAATACAGGAAAGAATTGTTTACAAAACTAAAGTTGTTGAAAAGAAAACAGTTGAATACGTAGATCGTATCAAAGAAATAGCTGTTGAAGTCGATGCAAAATGCGAAGTAGATCCTCGAGTAATAGAATTAATGAACAATGCTAGTCAGAATCCAAACGAGGAGTCAAAATGAGATATCTATTAATTTTGCTTCTTACAGGATGTAGCACAACAGTTCCTGTCACTATGAAATTTCCAGATGTTCCTCCAGCACTAATGCAAAGTTGCGAAACCTTAGAAAAAGTACCTGCAGATACAAAACAATTAAGTGTAACAACTCAAGTTGTTGTACGCAACTATGGACGTTACCATATTTGCAGTGATAAAGTAGAAGAGTGGAAAGAATGGTATAAACAACAAAAAGAAATATTTGAGAGCGTGAAATGAAAAAATTATTAATTCTGTTTTTTGTTATTTCGTTGTCGGGTTGTGAAACGGTGAAGAAGTACTGGCCAAGAGATCACGATCCGGTTATGTTTGATAATTTAGTGTTATTGAGTATAGAAGTAGAAAAAATTGATTGTGAAAAGGCCGATTGGAACAAAGTAATTTCAATATCAAACCAACTAGCTAGATATACAGAATGGAGAGCAGATCCACAATGGGAAAATCTAAAAGGTCTAGCAAATCATGCTGACAGAATGAGTAAAAGCAACAATCCTAAATTTTGTGAATTAGGTAAAAAAACAGCAACACAAAGAATAGAAGCAGCAAAATCTGCGTGGAGGAAAAGATAAAATGGTAGATTTAGAAAGTGTTATCGAAAGTATTGCATTAGAGTATGCAATGGGAAACATCACAAAAGAAGAGCGAGACTACATGCTAACAGAAGTTAGAGATGTTCAAGCAGCAGAAGAATGCGCAGGCAATGAAGAAAAATTTAGATACATTGTTCAAGCCTGTAACGTAGCAATGGCAGTTGTTTAAAAAGGAGCAAATATGCAATTAACAGTATCTCAATTAAAAGAAATGGTTCACGGAATTCCGTATGCTGATCATTGGTGCAACGCACTTAACCAGTTACTTCCAGACTATGAAATTAACACACCTAAACGTATTGCAGCATTTATTGCTCAATGTGCTCATGAATCTGGTGGTTTTAAATTTTTATCTGAAAATTTAAATTATAAAGCAGCAAGTTTACAAAAAGTATTTCCAAAGTATTTTCCAGATGCAGCAACAGCAGCAGCATATGAAAAGAAACCAGAAAAAATTGCTAACAGAGTTTATGCTAATCGTATGGGCAACGGTGATGAAGCAAGTGGCGACGGATTTAGATATCGTGGCAGAGGTTTAATTCAATTAACTGGAAAAACAAATTATTCATGGTTTGCTGCTAGTTTAGAAATCAGTCCAGAAGAAGCAGGAGAATATCTAGGAACGTTTGAAGGTGCAGCTCAATCTGCTTGCTGGTTCTGGGAAAACAACAAACTAAACAAAGAAGCAGATGCGGGCGATATTAAATTAATGACTAGAAAAATCAATGGCGGTTATATTGGTTTAGATGACAGAATTAAACATTACAACCATGCCCTGCATGTGTTAGGAGTAAAATAATGAAGTATCTGTCATTATTAACTTTATTCTTCCTAGCAGCGTGTTCGGAAAATTATCGTTACCCTTGCCAAGATCCAGACAACTGGGAAACTAAACAATGTAAAAAACCATATTGTAGTGCAAACGGAACTTGTCCTGAAGACTTAACTCACTACGAAAAGAAAAATGTATCTATCGACAAAAAGGGCAACGAAGTTTATACGCCGGCGCCACAGACAAGTAAAGGAGATTGTAAATGATTAAAGACTTATGGTCAGGACCAAGATATACTACAGACGAACTAAACGCTCGTTTAAAATTTTTTATTGGAATTATTTTAGGACTAACACTATTTGGGATCGTTTTCGTTGTGTTATACAGTTTAATTTTTGTAACACAACCGATGAACGGAATGAGTCCTGTTGATAATAAGTTTTTTGAACTTATTATCCCAATCGCAACATTCTTAACTGGTACACTGTCGGGTATCATGTTAGCAGGTGATGATAAAGATTTAAGAGCAAAAGCCATTGATGCTGCCAATAAACCTTATACACCACCGCCAGCGCCGCCAGCAGCGCCAGCACCTAAGCCATTTGGTGGAGCTCCATCATTTGGATCTATGACTACAGCGCCAATTGCATCAATGCCGATGGCTGCAGCAGGGGCGTTCGGAGGTTCTTTTGAACCAACAGAAGTAAAAATGGTAAATGGAAAACCTGCACCACATCAACCAGATTTTCCGGAAATTTAATCTAATAAAGGATAACGTAAAATGAATTATTTTATTGCATTAATGATTGGCGTACTATCACTAACTAGTGTTTACGCAGCAGAAGAAAAAAAAGTTTGTGTTAAAGAATTTGACAACAAAACTAAGAAAGAAAAAGAAGTATGTAAGACTATTAAGGTTCATAAGAAATTAGAAGGAACTAAAGTTCCAGAACCAGGTAAAAAGTAATCAAAATCTTGACAAGTCCGAGTATTATAGTATAATTACTATATTATTCGGACTTTTTTACGACTATGAACGACTACTATCAAATTTTAGGCGTTGGCGAAAATGCCAGCCCTGATGAAATTAAAAAAGCATATAGAAGTTTAGCTAACAAGCATCATCCTGATAAAGGAGGAGATCAGGCTAAATTTAAAGATATAAGCGTAGCATACGATACTCTCAGCGATCCACAAAAGAAAGCTGAATACGACCAACAAAGAATGTTCGGAAATGGAACAACTTTTCACTTTAACTCCGGCAACTTTCACGATATATTCGGAGGAGGATTTAATCCATTTGGAGGAAATCCTTTTGGAGATGTATTTGGGCGACAGCAAAGAAGAAATCGAGATTTGAACATAAACGTTCAGCTCACTTTGCTAGAATCTTTTACTGGTAAGCAAGTAGACATTAACTTTCAATTACCTAGTGGCAAGCAACAAACTGTAAGTATCAGCATTCCTGCCGGAGCACAACATGGTGAAACTATCAGGTATCAAGGTTTAGGAGATGATAGCATAGCAGGTATTCCAAGAGGAAACTTAAATGTTACATTTATCATTTTAGGTGATCCCAACGGGCGATTCCAACGTCGTGGAGATGACTTATACACTGTTTTAAATATTACACCAATCGAGGCAATGATTGGATGTAAAAAAATGGTAAGACACATTACCGGAAATGAAAGAAATATAGAAATTCGTCCAGGTGTAGAAACAGGCACAGAATTTGCCAGTGCTGGACAAGGGTTTCCTAATACACACACTAGAGGAAAAGGAAAGTTTGTTATAGTCATTAACATTAAAACTCCTGCAGTTACTGATCCTATTTTAGTCAACGAATTAAGGAAACTTAATGATGCAATTAGTCCAGAGTGACGACGTCACATTAACACTAATAGCAGATAATTGGATATTTGATCTGGATGAAAGTCCAGATCAACTAGAAAAAGATCTTATTGAAACTATGATTTCAAGTAACGGAATAGGTCTTGCTGCTAATCAAGTTGGAATACTTAAAAGAGTATTCGCCATCAAACTTCAAAATCATCCAGAAATTAAACAACCTTTAGCAATGTTTAATCCGTCTGTTATCTCTCAAAGCAAAGAAGAAGATCTAGGAGAAGAAGGCTGTTTAAGTTTTCCAGACCTTTATCTTTACGTTAACCGTCCTAACACAATCGAAGCAGAATATTTTGACAAATCTGGAAAAAAGTGTATAATTACGCTGTCAGACATCGATGCTAGATGTTTTTTACATGAATTAGATCATCTTAACGGAGTTTGTTTTACAGACAAAGTTAGCAAATTAAAATTAGACTTAGCATTAAAAAAACAAAGGAAACTAAATGGTAGAACCAAGCGATAACCTACAAGCTGTATTTGAAAAAGCAATTGATATTGCAAAAAAACTTCATCACGAGTATCTTACAATCGAGCATTTGCTTGCTGCTATGCTAATGGAAGATCAGTTCTACAAGTGTTTACAAGGATATGGAACGAACGTAGACGAGATCAAACAAGAAGTTATTACATATTTGCAAACAAAATGCCAGGAAATTACAGTTTCCGATGTTGTTGTTAAACCTAAAAAAACACAAGCAGTCGAACGTGTGCTGAACAAAGCGTTTACACAGGTATTGTTTAACGGTAGGCAGAGAATTGAACCTACAGACGTGTTTGTTTCGATGATGAGTGAAAAGCGTAGCTGGGCATTTTTCTTTATTCACAAAGCAAATATTGATAGAGATAAGTTTGCCGACTATCTGAATAATACTGTGGAAGAAACAGAAGAGGAAAGCGAAGAAAGTGGTGGCGGAATCGGTAATGCAGCCAAAGCTCTTGCATCTTATACAACTAATCTTAATGAACAAGTTAAGAAAAATAAAATCGATCCTGTTATTGGGCGAATTGAAGAACTAGAAAATATTGCTCTTGCAATGGGCCGTCGTAGTAAAAATAATGTAATACTCGTAGGCGACCCAGGTGTTGGTAAAACAGCTATAGCAGAAGGATTAGCATATAATATTGTAAAAGAAGCAGTTCCTGATTTCCTTAAAGATTATACTGTATACAATCTTGATATTTCTGCAATGCTTGCAGGAAGCAAGTACAGAGGTGATTTTGAAGAACGATTTAAGCTTGTTCTAAAAGCTTTGACCAAAAAAGGAAAAGCAGTTCTGTTTATCGACGAAGCACACATGATAAGTGGAGCAGGTAGTGCAAATAATAATGCTAATGATTTAGCTAACATGATGAAACCTGCACTAAGTAAAGGCAATATTAAAGTTGTTGCATCGACTACTTGGGAAGAATATCGCAAACACTTTGAAAAAGATCGTGCATTGATGCGTCGTTTTCAGCGTATCACCGTTGACGAACCTAGTCAAGAAGTTTGTTTACAAATTCTTAAAGGTATCAAGAAGTACTACGAACAATTCCATAAAGTTAAAATTAAAGAAGATGCACTACACGAATCTATCAAGCTAAGTGTAAAATACCAAACAGATAAAAAACTTCCTGATAAAGCCATCGATTTAATCGATCTTGCATGTAGTCGTTTTAACTTAAAGTTGGCATCAGAACGTGTTATTACAGAAAAAGAAATTCAATACGAATTATCTAAGATGATTCAAATGCCAGAAGAAGTTATTAGCGAAACAGAAAGCCATAACCTTGCTACATTAGAAAGTAAACTAGAAAATGAAGTCTTTGGACAAGATTTGGCTTTAAAAGAAGTTGTAGATAAAATTATTGTAGCTCAAGCAGGATTAAAACCCGAAAATAAACCTATTGGCAGTTTTGTCTTTATGGGGCCAACAGGTTGTGGTAAAACAGAAACAGCTAAAGCACTTGCTAAAAATCTAGGAGTTAAACTTTTAAGATTTGATATGAGTGAATATCAAGAAAAACACAGTGTCAGTAAACTGATTGGTAGCCCTCCTGGATATGTAGGGTTTGAAGAAAATGCAGGATTATTGATTACTAGTATTCAAGAAAATCCAAATGCTGTGTTACTGTTCGATGAGATTGAAAAATCTCATCCAGATGTTTCTACCATTCTTTTACAAATTATGGATAATGGATTTGTAACTGGATCAAATGGTAAAAAAGCAGATTGTAGAAACTTGATTATTATTCTTACAACAAATGCAGGAGCAGCAGATTCGGAAAAGAACGCTATTGGTTTTGGTGTACAGGAAAAAAACTACAGCGACAATGATTTGAAAAAGTTCTTTGCTCCAGAATTTAGAAATCGTCTAGATGCTATTATTACTTTTAATAAGTTGAATAAAGATACAATGATTAAGATTGTAGAGAAATTCATCGATGAAGTAAGAGTTCAAGTCAAAGATAAAGGTATCAAGATTAAAATCACCAATGATGCAATTAACTGGTTAATCGAAAAAGGATTTGATAACAAAATGGGTGCAAGACCTTTGCAAAGATTAATTGATAAAGAAATTAAGAGAGAAATGTCTAGATCCATGCTATTTGGTCCTTTGAAGAACGGAGGAGTACTGACTATTAGTTTAGATAATGATAAACTAGTGCAGTCTGTAAAGCCAAAGGCTCCAAAAATGCCATTATTAACTATTGACTCAACATCAGAACATGTCATTTAAAACTAAAACTACAACTAAACTATTTTTTAACAAATATGCCTACAAGATCGTAGTTGTCACTAAAGACAGCTATATCTTTAGATACTTAAAAGGCGATGGTAAGTTTGATGTTAGAGAAGACGGAAAAAGATACACTTATAATGAAAAAGTTATGATGTATCTTAATTCAATAGAAGATTATGAAATAAGGGTCGAAAGTCCTTTAGTTTCAATATACTCTAATGACAAAAAAGATCTTGATTACATTTCTAAAATCGACGAGTCTGCAGTAAAGTACATTTCCGTCCCTAATGAAAATGTAACTCTACAAGAAGGTGTTGTTCTTCTGCCCAAGGTAAACTTTGAGTTTAAAGTTACCTTGGGTAGTACTAGACAAAATTACGAATCCTTTGTCCAGTGGGCAGAAGGAAACAGTAAAGTTAAATTAATAAAAAGTTGTAAGGAAGATCTGCTTAGAAGCGGTTCGTGGGGCGGAACTTACTTCTATATTACAGGTGAAAAGAACCTCTTACTAGCTAAAATGCACTTAGGAAGCGTTATAAATCGCGTAGATCGCATCATCAAAGCCTAACTCAAACAGAGCATTTCAAATTCACAATACGATAAATAATATATCTGCAGTTAATTGCGGGTATAACGTATTGTGGATTAATTATGAGAATTAGAGAGCTATTCGAAAACGTAAATTCTGCGTTCGACGAAAACAAGTTTATATCTAAAAATCAAAAAGGAACATATGAGCCCAACTTCGACTTAGTCGAAGATCTGGTTTATTATATGAACGAAGACGACGAAATGTATCGTCGTCATTTATATCCAGTTCTTGCCAAAGCCGTTCACGGGCTATCCAAAAAGAAAGACATTAATTGCTCTATTTTTGAGCAAGCTGTCGAAGAGTGCTATAAATCATACACTCGAAAGTTTCCAATACGTTATATTCCAGACGAATTAGATCAAGGCTTAAGAGAACAAGCCTGTTCAAAATTATTTGACAATCTTAAAAAAGATTTCGAAGAAGGAAAATATAAAGATTAATCATGGACAAATATCATTTAGCTCTTAAAACAGCATTTGCTAGCGAGTACTCATTTTTTCTTAAAGCACAGAACTTTCACTGGAATGTAGAAGGTCCGTTGTTTGTGCAATTACACGACTTATTTGGTAAAATATACGAAGAAGTATATGATAGCATAGATACATTTGCAGAAGAACTTCGTGCTTTAGATACTTACACACCTGCAAGCTTACAAAAATTCAGTATGTTAAGTGCAGTAGATGACGAAAATTCGATTCCTGAATGGAGTCAAATGCTGCAAGAACTACTTGCAGATTCAGATAGAATGGCAGACATTTTCAAAATAACATTTGATTTAGCAGAACAAAACGGTGATCACGGACTTGCAGACTTTCTTGCAGGAAGACAAGATGCACATAAAAAACATAGTTGGATGCTAAGAGCAACATTAAAATAAAATGGATGATTTAGATAAAATCAAAGTCTTAGCAGGAATAAACAAGTTTCAAGGCTTAAAAGAATATAGTATTGAAGACGGTAGTAATATTAGTATAACCGGAAATCAAAAAGGTGAACTAATGAAAAAACATAACATTAAACCAGGAACTCCAGAATGGTTTCAGTTATGGTTTTCAAAACCTTATCTAACCGGTGAACCGCCAGTGGGAAAAAAATAAATGAAGCTACGCGAAATATTATCGGAAAGAGGGCCGACTAAACCAATAAAGTCTAGTGAGAAAGCAGCTATGAAAAATGCTTTAACTATACCAGATCTAAATATGAGTACAGGCAGGGGCGGTGCTTATATGAATTATCGTATGGGTATAGCAATGGCAGGAGCACCGACTTACCCTACAGAAATGGAAGCAGATAATTGGATTGCAGGAGATCCTTTACTTTCAAGTTATACAGATGAAGAATTTGAAATAATTAAAGCAGCAGCAAAACAAGTAGGTGCAGGCACAATACAAAATTGGAGTGGTAATAGAAGTAAAGAAACGGCAGACACAAATAAAACTAGTCCAATTGCAAAGCCTAAAAACAACAAATACGGTGTATAAATGAGAATAAGCGAAGTTTTAAAAGCACTAAATGAAACTGCATCAGCAGGTGCGACTAGTGCAGGCAATGTTGCATCAGGACCAATTTATCCCAACAAACCTGTAAAACAACGCAAGAAAAAAGACGGAACTGCAATGAACGCACTAGATATAGGCAATAACTTGCTTACAGGCGGAAGTATTGTTAAACGATAAATAATAGAAGATAACGGAGTTTTTACTATGGAAGACATGAATCCACAAAACGTAATTGGTTTACAGCCTGGCGAATCTGACAGAGAAGGCGCAATGGCTAAAGCTGATTTGCACAAATTAGCAAACTATGCGCTAAAACTATACAAAACCCTAGACGATGAAGATAATTTAGAATCGTGGGTTCAGGCTAAAATTACAAAAGCTGCAGATTACATTGCTAGCGTATATCACTATATGGCATACGAGATGAAATTTAGCCAATATGGTGAACAGCTTAACGACGCTGAGATTTATAATGAAAGTCAAAAAGCAGAAATGCTTGCTAAATTAGCAGAAGCAAAAGCTAAACTTGCTGCACTAAAAGAACTACAAGCAGAAAAGATTATTAGCGAAGGCAAAGAAAAAACTCCCGTTGAGAAATTTGACTTTGAAGGCATTAACGAAGCTAAGAAAATTCCTTCTACTTGGACAGACAAGAGTGGTAAAAAACATCCTGCTACCAAAGTGTTAGGAGATAAAGATTCTAATCGTCCTAAAGAAAAGGAAGACAAAGAAGACAAAATGGACGAAGTCTTTGACAAAAATGCTAAACCAGGAGACACAAAGAAAACTACACACGGTGTAGCTACTAAAACTAAAACAGGTTTAAAGCATGAGCGTAAATTTAAAGACGAGCCAAAAGATAAAAAAGTCGACGAAGAATTAAAAGGTAATCAGTCAAAAATTGATGCCAATAAAAACGGTAAGATCGATGCAGATGATTTCAAAAAGCTACGTGCAGGCAAGAAAAAAGTAAAAGAAGCACAAGCAGACAAAGACTATGACGGCGACGGTAAAATCGAGTCAGATAAAGACGAGGTATGGGGATCACGTGCAAAAGCAGCAGCAAAAGCAGGTAAGCCTTTTGGTAAAGACAAAAAAGTCGACGAAACTTCCGAAGAAACATGCAATGAGTGCGGAATGTACGAAAGCAAATGCGAATGTAACAAAGTAGAAGAACAAATGACTGATGTTGTAAAAGCAGAGCAGCCATATAAGGATCCTAAAACAGGTAAAATGGTTACTCCTCCAAAAGGTGCTACAAATCCGCCAGCAGATAGCAAATATCCACCAGGTGATAAGCGTAATATGAAAACACCTGAAGAATCGTTAAATGAAAGTGTAGAATTCAATCGTATGAAAGAATTCTTAACACGATTAAACGGATAATATTATGGAAATGAAACGTATCCTCGAGTCTTTAGACCGAGTCGAAACTAAACCTAAGATTGACGCCGGGGATATGTCTCGTTTTGTCAATATTGTTGCAGAAAATAATGTACCTACTCCGCAAGTGTTAATGGAAGATAATAATCAATTAACACAGGCAGAAACACTAATTATGCAACACTATCAAGATAAATCAAAAACAAAATTAAACATAAGTGAAACTTTTTCTAAGTATATCGAAGAAGCAGAAGAAGAAATTGCTAAAGAATTAGAACTGAAAGAATTACGCTACAGAATGTATGGCCAAGAAATTGCTAAAAAAGTTCTAGAAAGCGATCCTTTAAAAGTTCCTCAAAAACCTCGTCAAGGTCCACTACGTACTCAAACTGGTGCTGGACAACATCGAGATAAAAAGAAAGAACAAAAGCAAGGTAAACTCAAACATAAGAACAAAGAATATACAGAAGGATCAAAAAAATGAATTTTAAAGATTTAATTGCTAAAATGGATGAGCTGTCAGAAGCTCCTGAGAAAGACACAGTTGCAGGAAGTTCGAATCTAAAGTACGATAGCTATTCAGGTGCATACTCTGCTGCTGAACAAGATCCAAAGGCTGCAGTTGAGTTAGTCAAACAGTTGGCATCCATTCCTGTAAAACAAACACCACGTCTTGGAAATTCTATTGATCCTACAACTGGCGTTCTTTATTATGGTGCAGACGGCGGCTCAATGAGAGGTATTCAACCTGAAATGATTCCTTTTAAATGGTTTCAAGGTCAAGGTTCTACTGCTACTAAACAATTTGGAGCGGCGCTAAAATCTGCAGGCTTAGAGGTGGTCCCTCATGAAGTTAAAGGGCTATTTGGAAATGTAAATGTATATGCAAAAGTTGAACCGCAAAAATTACAGCAAGTTATTAGTGGACCAGTAGCACCAGTAGAGCCAGCACCAGAACCAGCACCAGCACCAGAACCAGCACCAGCACCAGAACCTGGCACTGATCAAACAACAACTACAGACTTCAGTTACGACTGGAGACCAAAGTTAGATAGATTAAAACAATTACTAGATCAATTAGAACAAGGTCGAGGACAAGGTCCAAATCCAGCACCAAAACCAAAACCAAAACCAACATCAAGTAATGTACAGCCTAGATTTGCTAGTCAAGGACCAAGCGATGCCGTACTAAAAGACAAATCAGGAAAACCATTGCCTAAAGCTAATCAAGATTTGATTCGTAAAAGCTACGATGACTCGTCTAGTGCAGGTGGAGCAATGGGTGAAAGTTTAGCTAAAGATTTAATTGAAAGCTTTGGTTACGAATTAGATGAAATTAGCGACGAGCTAGCAGCAAGCGGAGCAGCTTATGCAGCAGCTAATCCTTTAGAAAAGAAATTAGCTGGTACTGCATCTACTTCTGCAGCAAAAAGTTTCGCAGGTAGAGCAGCAAGTAAACTATTACCAGGACTTGGAACAGCTATCGGAACAGCAGATGCGATCCATAGATATAAGCAGGGAGACTATTTAGGCGCAGGAATAGCAGGAACTAGTGCAGTTGTTAGTTTAATTCCAGGAATAGGCTGGATTCCTGCACTAGCATTAGATGCATTTAATTTAGGAAGAGATCTTGGTGCTACACCAAAAGCATCTCCGGAAGTTGCTCAGAAACATACACCTCCAGGTGACACTCCTGTTAAACAACTACAAAGAGCAATTGGTGCTAAAGATGATGGTGTTTTCGGACCAAAATCGCAAGCTGCATTAAAAGTATGGCAACAACAAAAAGGTTTGAAAGCTGACGGTATACCTAGTCCTCAAACATTTTCTGCTGCTGGTATTAAGCTTGCAGAAGACATTGTAAGACCATTGTCAGTAGCAGAACAAATTTCAGCTACACAACGTAAATTAGAATTATTAGAAAATCCAGAACCAACAATTTATATGTGCGAAGATGGTACATTATTTGGTGTAGATAAAGAAGATAATCTTTACGAATTAAACGAAGCAGGTCTTCTTCAAAAAATCATAGAACCCGGTATCGAAGCAGGATCAAAATTATTTAAGCAAAAGCCCGGCAATCCAAACGCAGCGTATAAAGAGATTCCAGGTGCTCCTCCAGTTAAAAAAGACTTAGCTGGTAATCCTGTTACAACAGGACAGGGTCAACTAAGCGCGACAGGTACAGTAGGACAAAAACGTGCTCAAGATGCAGCAAATAACACTTTAGCAAGGCAACGAAAACAATCTGCAGATGCACAAGCACAAGTAGATAAAATGGCTACGAAAAAGCAACCGGGCACACAGACATCAACTACAACACCAAATTATAGTGCAGGACAAACAACTGCAGCACCTAAGAATGCACCTCTAGGACCTACTCCTCCTGGTGCAGGTCTTCCAAAAGGCGTAAGTGTAGGAAAACTTGGTGCTGCAGAGGAAAAAGGAATTAATGCATTATCAAAAGCAGAACAAGCAGCAGTAAAAGCAGAAGTAAATGCTATGAGTGCTGCAGCAAAAGCAAACTGGATCAAGAGATATCCAAAATTGGCAACAGCACTGGGCCTTGTTGTAGCAGGTTTAGGTTTAGGATATCTAGCTGGGAAAGATAATCAAGATCCTAATCCAACACCAACACCAGGACCAAAGCCAGGACCAAAGCCAGGTCCAGCACCAAAGCCAGAGTCAGGACCTACAATAGATCCAAATGATCCTCGTATGGCAGAAATTAATCAATTATTCTACGAATTAAGTAATGCCGAAACACCTGAAGTTCAACAAGAACTACAAGGTTTACGTTTGCAATTTGGCAAAATTATGAAAGATCCTAATATTGGAAGTTTAGGAGGCCAGGGTGCAGCAGCAGGATCTGCTAAGGATGCTACAGATGATTATAAAATTCCCGGAACGCAGCCTGCAACATCGGCAGCACCAGCAGCGCCACTAGCAATTTAAGTAAATTAAAATGGCAGACTAGTTCTGCCATTTTCACCCCTAAAATTTCTAAACACTTGATTAGTTAACTAAGTAATAATATAATAGGCACATACTTATAGGAGAATACAATGAGTCGCAACTATGGACCAGAAGAAAAGGCAAAATTAGAACGTTTAATCAGCGAAGGCAGCACAGTATTAAGAGAAATCGAAGACTTGCAAGAAGGCTTAAAAGAAACAGTTAAGGCAGTAGCAGACGAATTACAAGTAAAACCTGCAGTTATTAATCGAGCAATTAAGATTGCACACAAAGGTAACTGGACCGATCATAATGAAGATTGGCAAGAAATTGAAGCAATCTTAGATATTACAAAACGAATTTAATGCTATCAGTAGCATTACAAATTGTTTTGCAGTGGATTGCTTGTGGTTTATTTATGGCGGCACTCTTATTTCTATTTTTACAAATAGCAAAATTAGCAGAGTACGTCGTAGATAAACTAAAGTAAGGCATAGTCAGCCATAATTGACACTACGGTATTTGCGAGCCCTAAATCGCATTGGAGAAAAAATGTCATATGTAGATGCATGGTTTGACCGTGATAATGATATCATTAGAATTGTCGAACGCAACAAAAAAGGTGAGCGAGAGTTTCGCGATATACCTGTCAAACACGTTTTATATTATAAAGACCCTAAAGGTAAGTTTACGTCTATATACGGAGACCCTGTGTCACGTGTAGTATGTAAAAATACAAAAGAATTTAGAAAAGAACAAGCAATAAACAACAGTAAACAACTGTATGAATCAGACATAAATCCAGTATTCGTTTGTTTAAGCGAAAACTATCTTAATCAAGATGCTCCTAAACTAAATGTAGCATTTTTTGATATTGAAGTAGATTTTGATCCCGAACGAGGATATGCAAGTCCAGATGATGCATTTATGCCAATTACTGCAATAGCAGTCTACTTGCAATGGATGGAAACAATGGTTTGTTTAGCTATTCCTCCTAAAACAATAACAATGGAGGAAGCAAAAGAACAAGTTAAAGAGTTTCCTAACACAATGTTGTTTAAAAACGAAGCAGATTTACTCGAAACTTTTATCGAATTGATACAGGATGCAGATGTTGTAAGCGGATGGAATAGTGAAGGATTTGATATTCCATATACTGTTAATCGTGTAACTAAGGTATTAAGTAAAGAAGATACACGTAAGTTTTGTTTATTTGATCAATTTCCAAGAAAAAGAGAATTTGAAAAATACGGACGTACTGCTAACACTTACGACTTTATTGGCCGTGTTCATATGGATTACTTAGAACTCTATAGAAAATACACATATGAAGAACGGCATAGTTACAGACTTGATGCTATTGCTGAGTATGAGCTAGGAGAACGTAAAACACAATACGAAGGAACACTTGATCAGTTATATAACAATGACTTCAAAACATTTGTCGAATATAACAGACAAGACTGCGCACTTCTTGATAGATTAGATAAAAAATTAAAATTTTTAGACCTAGCAAATACACTTGCACATGAAAATACAGTGTTGCTACAAACAACAATGGGTGCTGTTGCTGTTACCGAGCAAGCTATTATTAATGAAGCACATCGAAGAGGATTTGTTGTTCCTAACAGAACTAAGATGAGCGAAAGAGAAGATACTGCAGCAGCTGGTGCGTATGTTGCACATCCTAAAGAAGGAATTCAAGACTGGGTTGGTTCTTTGGACATTAACAGTCTTTATCCATCTGCAATTAGAGCATTGAATATGGGCCCTGAAACCATTATTGGTCAATTGCGTCATATTTTAACCGATGCACACATTGAAAATCATATTTCAAAAGGTAAATCATTTGCTGGTGCTTGGGAAGGAATATTTGGTACATTAGAATACGAAGCTGTAATGAACCAAGAAATTGGAACAGATATAACTATTGATTGGGAAGATGGATCTAGCGATATTTTAAGTGCAGCAGAAGTATATAGATTAATATTTGAAAGCAATCAACCGTGGATGCTTTCTGCAAATGGAACAATATTCACTTATGAAAAAGAAGGTATTATTCCTGGACTGTTAAAACGTTGGTATGCAGAACGTAAAGAGATGCAGGCCAAGTTAAAGGAGGCAATAAATGCAGGAAATAAAATTGAGGAAGAATATTGGGATAAGCGTCAGTTGGTTAAAAAGATTAATCTTAATTCGCTATATGGGGCTATTCTCAATCCTGGCTGTCGCTTTTTTGATAAACGCATTGGGCAATCTACCACTCTTACTGGACGTCAAATCACCAAACATATGGCCGGAAAAGTCAACGAAATTATTACTGGAGAATACAACCATGTTGGCAAGGCAATTATATATGGAGACACCGATTCTTGCTATTTCTCAGCATACAATGTTTTAAAGAAAGAAATCGATGCTGGACAACTTCCTTGGACTAAAGAAACTGTTGTTCAGCTCTATGATCAGATAGCGGAAGAAGTTAATCAGACATTCCAACAATTTATGTTAGATGCATTTCATTGTCCTAAGTCGCGAGGAGAAGTCATCAAGGCAGGTAGAGAAATTGTAGGAAGCAAAGCATTGTTTATTACTAAAAAAAGATATGCTGTTCTTTATTATGATAAAGAAGGCAAGAGAGTAGATACAGAAGATAAACCTGGAAAAATTAAGGCCATGGGTCTAGATCTTAAACGTGCCGATACTCCAGAATTTATTCAAAACTTCTTAAGTGATATTTTAGAAATGGTATTGACTGGCAGTTCTGAACAAGAAGTATTGGATTTTATTACAGAGTTCAGAATTAAATTTAAAGCTCGACCAGGTTGGGAAAAAGGAAGCCCTAAACGTGCTAATAATATTACAGATTATCAGCACAAAGAAGAAAAACAAGGTAAAGCTAATATGCCCGGGCATGTTCGTGCAAGTATTAACTGGAATACTTTGAAACGTATGTACGGAGACAAATACAGTATGCAAATTGTAGACGGTATGAAGGTTATTGTCTGTAAACTAAAAGATAATCCGTTAGAATATAACAGTGTAGCATATCCAGTCGACGAATTGAGACTTCCAAGCTGGTTCAAAGATTTACCTTTTGATCACTCAGAAATGGAAGCTACAATCATTGATAAGAAATTAGAAAATCTTATTGGTGTTCTAAATTGGCACATTAGTGAAACAGACGAAAAAAATACATTTAATAGTTTATTCGAGTTTTAATATGAAAATAATTATTGCAGGTTTTGGCTATGTAGGGAAAGCAGTACATAGTATTTTTGAAAAAAAGCATAACGTAATTGTAGTTGATCCAAAAATTAATAATAATGTCGTTAAAGATCACTTTAACTCAGACGGTATTATCATTTGTGTACCAACTCCTGTAATGGAAGACGGCAGCTAGTCATTGGCAGAGATAAAATCTGTGCTTGATACTGTTCCCGGAAAGATGCCCGTTTTAATTAAAAGTACAGTAAGACCAGACGATGTTGATATGTTGTCTGAATTATATCCGGACTTAAAAATTACTTATAATCCAGAATTTCTACGTGCAGCATCAGCAATGGAAGATTATTATCATCAACAATATGTTATAATAGGTGGTGATGATCCTGATAAATTTTGGCAAAAATTACTTCTTGTAACTCTTCCAAATTGCAAAGCAGTGCATACATGCTCTGCAAAAGAATCGGCAATTATAAAGCAGTCCACAAATGCATTTTTAGCTCTAAAAAATAGTTTCTTCAATCAAATATACGACATATGCAAAAATTCAAATGTCAACTTTAATTTAGTAAGAGATTTATTAATATTAGATACTAGAATCAAAAAGGAACATTCTATAGTTCCTGGTCCTGACGGACAAAGAGGTTTCGGCGGACATTGTTTGCCTAAAGATACAGAAGCTTTTTTGTCATATAGTAAAAAGATAGAAACACCGTTAACAGTCTTAGAATCAGCTATTTCTTATAATAAAACGATAAGAAAAGTTACTTGACTTTTAACAAAAACCTAAATATAATCATTATACATGGAGATTCGTCATATGAAAGACATTTTACAAGACTTAGTAACACATACACATTCGTTGGGATTTATTCCTTTAATTAAAGTAAGCTCATCGAATCAAGAAACAGCAATTGAAGCAATGGCTGAAGATCGTTCAGTTATTATCAATGCAAAAACAAACACAGTGATTTCCGAATTTGATGGAGTATTCGGAATGCCGAACTTAGACAAATTAAGTTTACATCTTCGAAATCCAGAATACAAAGAAAATGCTAAAATTGAAGTAATTACAGAAACACGTAATGGAGAAGAAATCCCAACTACATTACATTTCGAAAATGCTACAGGTGATTTTATAAATGATTATAGATTTATGAATCAACAAGTCATTAACGAAAAACTAAAAAGCGTTAAATTTAAAGGTGCAAATTGGGATATATCTATTGAGCCTACAGTTGCTTCTATTACTAGATTAAAATTACAAGCTCAAGCACACAGTGAAGAATCTGTTTTTCAAGTTAAAACAGAAAATGGTAACTTAGTATTTTACTTTGGAGATTCTAGCACACATGCAGGGTCATTTGTTTTCCATAGCGGAATTACAGGAAAGTTAAAACAAACTTGGAGTTGGCCTATTACGCAAGTTATCAGCATCTTAAACTTAGATGGTGACAAGACTATGCAAATCTCCGATGCAGGAGCAATGCAAATTACTGTAGATAGCGGACTTGCTAGCTATAACTACATTTTACCTGCATATACAAAATAAGGAATCATAATGTCAGAAATGAGACAAAAAGACCAAGCCGATTTTGATTTAGAAACATTTGTCGATTTATTCGACACTGCATTAACATCGGATAACCCTACTGTACGTCGAGCATTTAAAAATTTAATTTTAGTTGCTTCTATTGTACAAGCAGAAGAGAATCACGATAGTATTGCAAACGGTCCTCTAAGAAGACTAGTTGAAGATATCAGAAGTTTAAATCGAAGAATTGGCAATTTAGAATCGCAAGGTGCTTATAGAGCCGCACCAAATACCGGTGGATATACATATACTGGAACAATTCCTCCACAGCAACCTACATGGGTTGCTCCTGGAACTGGACAAACTGCACAGCCTAATCCACCCTGGCCTTATAGTGGTGGTGGCGGTGGTCCTACTGCGTGGGCATCGACTTCAGCAATACCTGGAAGTAATACAGCAAGTTCTTTACTAAAAAAACTAGAAGAAAAAGATGAATCGTAACTTAACAGCTACCCAGAACGACTACGCATATTTTTTGCCAGCGACTTCTGGGTTTTACGCAACATACATAGGAAAACAACGTTACGGAAATTACGTCGATCCTGCACGTATTCCAAGTAGTTTTAAAAACGGTGTAGAAACACTTAACTATTTAGAACCAGAGAAAGGTGCATTTTACTACGACCATTGCTTATATAGTGCAGGTCATGCTAACTTAGACCTAAACAAAAAAGACGATGGCGAGGCAATGTTTAGATTTAGAGATCGCAGCACTAGTTGGGTATTAGGAGATTCCGGAGGTTTTCAGATTGGTAAAGGTAAGTGGGAAGGAAACTGGAAGGACCCTAACTGTCCTAAAGCACAGGATAAGAGAGAAAAAGTTCTCACATGGATGGATTCTTTAATGGATTACGGTATGTGCTTAGATATTCCAGCATGGGTTGCTCGTAGTCCAGAAGGACAAAAAGCTACAGGAATTAGTACATATGCCGAAGCCGTACAAGGAACCTATATTAATAACGACTGGTTTGTAAATAACCGCAACGGCAATTGTAAATTTTTAAACGTCTTGCAAGGCGAGAATCACCCAGATGCCGATGACTGGTATGATCGAATGAAAAAATATTGCGATCCTACAATTTATGGCGATCGTGCGTTTAACGGTTGGGCAATGGGTGGACAAAATATGTGTGATGTGCATCTAGTCTTAAAAAGACTAATTGCATTAAGATTTGATGGATTGCTTGAAAAAGGACAACAAGATTGGATGCACTTTTTAGGTACATCAAAATTAGAGTGGGCTTTATTATTAACCGATATTCAACGTGCTATAAGAAAGTATCATAATGAAAACTTTACCGTATCTTTTGACTGCGCCTCACCGTTTCTCGCAACAGCAAACGGCCAAATCTATGTCCAAACAGAAATACAAGACAGAGAAAAATGGCTCTACCGTATGTTACCTAGTATCGACGACAAGAAGTATTATCGAGACACAAGACTCTTCCAAGATGCAGTAGTACAAGACGGACATTTTAAGAATTTTGAAACCAGTCCAATAATGGATGGTGTTAAAATAAATGAAATTTGTATATACGGTCCGAATGACGTAAACAAGATTGGAAAAATTGGTCGAACAAGCTGGGACAGTTTTACCTATGCTATTATGATGGGTCATAACGTTTGGATGCATGTAAATGCTGTACAAGAGGCAAATCGACAATATGATGCAGGGCTATATCCGAACATGCTTGTTGCAAATAAAATACATAACAAATTATACAGGGAGTATCGTTTGAGTACGTTCAAAGAAATTGTTAATGAAATATTTGCAACCAGTGACAGAGGTAAAGCAGAATCTTTAGTCCAAGAATTTGAATCCTATTGGAGAGCTATTCCAGGAACTAGAGGATACACAGGAGATTCCACTGTTAGTGCTAGACCCATGGCCGATGAACTATTTGAAATCGAATCTAATGTATCTAAAGACGAATCTGTAAGCAAACCAAATACAGAAATTAATCTCAACCCTTCATTATTCGAAGTATGAATTCACAAAAAAGAACAAGTTTAATAGTAGGAATGGGCATTGGTCAGTTATACAAACAAGTATTAACTGAATTAGGACATGAGGTAGTAACTGTCGACCCGGATATTTCAAAAGGAGCAGATTTTCCCACAGTAGAATCTGCAATTTTAGCCAGGGGAACCTTTACTACTACTCATATATGTACTCCAAACTTTACCCATAATGATCTAGCATATAAACTAGCACCGTATTCTGGAATTGTGTTTATAGAAAAACCAGGGTTAGATACTAAAGATAACTGGCTAAGATTAGTTTATGCATTTCCTCAGACTAGATTTATAATGGTTAAAAACAATATGTGGAGATCTTATATTAAAGATCTACAAGGTTATGCAGATGTATCTGATACAATCAATCTTAACTGGATTAACAAGGACAGAGTTCCTAGTCCAGGTAGTTGGTTTACAACTAAAAAACTATCGTTCGGTGGAGTAAGTAGAGATTTAATGCCACATCTGTTAAGTCTCTATATTGCAATAAATCCGGATTATAAAAAAACAACAGTTAAAGAAAAACGTGCTGTTACAAATTGGAGTTTATCCGATTTACAAAGCACTGAATATGGAAACGTTAAAAAGGATGGCATATATGATGTCGATGACGAATGTTTTATTCAATTTGAAAGTAAAAATAAAATATGGAATCTTACCGCAAATTGGAAAAGCGATAAGGAAGATGATCGTGCAATCCATTTTATTGGGCACCCGATAGAACTAAACATCGAACTAGGCTTGTGTCCAGAAGCAGCATATAAATCAATGATTGAAGACTGCTTAAAAAACTTTTACAATAGCGAATTCTGGAAAGAACAACTAGAATACGATATTTGGATACACGAACAAGTGGAGACATTTTGAAAAAAGTAAGACTATTAAGAACTTACGGAGATGGTAAGTTTGTTGAAGAAGATTGGATTAAGCCAGACTCTTCCGATAACGAAATTGAAGTTAAAGCATTAATGACTGGTGTGTGTCGAAGCGATATAGACATGATGCTAGGAAATTTTCCAACATTGCCTGCTAGTATGAGCGGACATGAAGGATTAGGTCTTGTAACTAAAGTTGGTAAAGATGTTTTAAATGTAAAATTAGGAGACATTGTTGCTACAAGAGGCGAACCTGCTTATGCAGATTTTTACAATGTAAGAGATAACGAATTTGTAGTAGTTCCAGATGCAGACCCAAAATATATCCTTGAACCAGTAGCATGTGGTGTAAATCTTGTTAAACAAAATATCGATATAATTAGAAATAAAGAACATGGACGCTGCTTAATTATCGGCAGTGGATTTTTAGCCTGGGTGGCTTATCATACAATTAAACTAGAATATCTTAAATTTGAATCTATCGAAGTCTGGGGCAATAGTAATAAGTTTTTATGGAAATCAACAGGAGTTTTAGTTTCCGAACCTAACTATAAAAAATATGATGTAATTATTGATATTAGAGAACACGATTTAGTACTGAAACGTCAATTGTTAGAGCCTACAGGAATTTGGGTTATTGCAGCAGAAAAAGAATCAATTACAACTAAATTTAGTGAACTGTTATGGAATGCCAATACTGTATTATTTCCTAGTCCGCGTCATCGCAGGTTTCATGATTCGATGAGAGAAGCAGGCCTTTGGGTTAAAACAAACAACTTAAAAGTTGACAACTTCTGGACTAAATGCTACAATCGCAACACTGAATGGAAAAAAGCATTCGAAGATGGATTAAACAGACCACAAGGTTATAGTAGAGGCTATATTAAATGGGATTAAACACAAAAGAAAGACAGAACGTAGTGTTCTTTTTAGGATATGAAGTAGAACATACCATAGCACATGGCATGTATACTTTATTTGTTGTCGGAACTCCTCCGTTGAAAGATATTTTAGATCTTGCAAATGAAACTCAAGCAAATTTAGAGGATTCCAAAAAAGTTAAACAGATTTATTTTGGCACTAGTCAAAGTTTTAATCCCATTACTCCCGAAGAGTGGAATATCTGGAATGACAGAATTACAGGATGCCTTAAAGCTGGATATTGGGTAACTTTAGACTTTGATGTTAGGTATTCGGAAGAAATCCATGAATATGGATGGAATGAATATGAAAGATTTATTCCTATGATTAGTGTCAAACTACCATATATTAAACTATACAATTATAATGCAACACTTAAAATTGATGACCGAACATGGGGTGCAACTAACCCTGGCGTTTGGACACATCAACTTCACAGGCTGATGAGTATACACAAATATACTCATTGGGATCAATACACACAAGATGCGGAAATTAAAAAATGAAATACAAAAGATCTGTAATAAACAATAGTGCTCCTAAGTGCTCTTTACCTTTTTGCAACAACAAAGTAAGTTATCATAA
>JACCDW010938598.1_pt1 | contig 23667 bp, 24 predicted proteins | sample 7449781 | NCBI WGS metagenome assembly JACCDW01 (sample SAMN15323449, study PRJNA562643) | freshwater metagenome | isolation source: river surface water | place: USA:Blue River Watershed | collected 2017-08-18
AAACATATTAGAAACATATAAATCTCAATTAACACAATTAAACTAAAATGATCAAATCAACATTAAAATTAGTAGCTGCAATTGTATTGTTTGCAAGTTGTAACAGTTACGAAAAAGCACCTTCAGGCATGATGTATAAAATTACACATGGTGATGGTAACCAAAAGAAATTAGAGCAAGGACAATTTGTAAAAATTAACATTGAATACAAATTGAAAAGTAAGGATACTACTTTAAGTTCTACTTATGGATTAATACCAGTTTATTTTCCAGTGGACACTGCTAGCTTAGGTAAATATACTTTTACTGAAATCTTAATGCAGTGTAAGAAAGGAGATAAAATTGAATTCTCTTTAAGCATTGATACACTTGCTAAAATGGGTGTATTGCAATTAAATGAAATTTTCAAAACTAAAGATATCGTTTTAGGTAAGGCAGAAATCTTAGATGTATTCACAGATGTTGCGAAAGTTGATGCTGACTACAAAAAAGAAACTGAGACTGAAAAGAAAAGAGAAATTGATGCAATTAAAGCGCATTTAGCTAAAAATAAAATTACAGCAGTAGAATCTCCAGAAGGTGTATTTGTTGTATTGAAAGAAGCTGGTGATGCAACAAATAAAGTTGATACTACAAAAATCGCAAGTGTATACTATAAAGGTTATACTATCGCTGGTGAAACATTTGATACAAACATTAAACCAAACGATCCTACAGCAAAACCATTTGATGTAAATATCGGAACTGGTTCTGTCATCCCAGGTTGGGAGATTGGATTAAAATATTTTGGCAAAGGTGGAAAGGGTACCATTTATGTTCCAGCTATGTTGGCTTATGGCCCTCAAGCTAACGGCGCTATTAAGCCTTATTCAAATTTAGTTTTCGACCTTGAAATTCAAGATGTAACAAAGAAATAAGTTGAATGATTTCAATAAAAAAGGCCAAATTTTTATTTGGCCTTTTTTTATGCATTCATTTCATTCAATAATATAATTGCCTCTTTTGCTTCTTTTACATCATGTACTCTCAATATATTGGCACCTTCTAATAAACCAATGGTGTTCACAACCGTTGTCCCATTCAATGCGGATTCAGCATCAATTCCTAATGTTTTATAAATACTTGATTTTCTAGAAACGCCTAATAAAATAGGCAATTCCAATTCTTTTAATAGTGAAAGTCTTTTTACAATTGTAAAATTCTCAGCGATGCTTTTGCTAAAACCAAAACCAGGATCAATGATCCATTCAGTTAAACCTTTAGCAGCAAATTGTTCCTTTTTTACCTTAAAGTAGTCCATCAGCTCTTTCATGATATCTGTCCTGTTATGTATCTCATGCATGCTTGCAGGCCCACCAGTTTGGTGCATGCCTATATATCCAGCTTGGTTGGCTACAACCATATCGATCATCTCTGGATCAAAATTTCCACAACTAATGTCATTGACAATCAAAGCACCAGCGTTTAATGCAGCTTTAGCAACTCGGGCATGATAGGTGTCAATAGAAATAGGAAGATGGGGCAGGGCTGCATGAATCGCTTGGATGAGTGGAACCACTCGATCAATCTCGTTTTGCTCAGTAATAAGTTCGGCTCCAGGTCTTGTACTTTGACCTCCAATATCCAAAATAGCTGCGCCTTGATGGGCCATTTCTATGGCTTTTTGAACCCCCTGATCTAGTAATTCCATTCTGCTACCCTTAAAAAAGGAATCCGGTGTCGCATTCAAAATACCCATTACAATAGGCGTATTGAATTCGAGAACGGTATCTTTTAAATGGATTTTAAACATAGTTTTATTTTAAGGGCCTTATTGATTATCTTGCGAGGGTTCAAAGATATTAACTAACCGTGTAATTAGCCGTTATTTCATGAGTCAAACTTCTGCACAATATGATCAAGCAATCGCCTCTTGTAAAGATATATTTATCAAAAAAACAAAGGATTATGGGACTGCTTGGCGCGTTCTAAGAATTATTTCTGTTGTAGACCAGATTTTTATAAAAGCATTAAGAATCAGAACCATTCAAGATAAAGGCATCCAGAAAGTAGGGGATGCTATACAAGATGAATTTAAAGGAATCATTAATTATTCAGTAATTGGTTTGATCCAGCTAAAACTAGACGATCCAAAAGTAGAAGACATGCCCGTTGAACAAGTACAATCATTGTATCAAGAATATGTCAATTTTGCAAAATCAACCATGATGGATAAAAACCATGATTATGGTGAAGCATGGCGTGATATGAGTCAAGAAAGCTATGCAGATTTAATCCTAGTTAAATTATTACGTATTCGACAAATTTTAACCAATGATGGCAAAACTTTAATTAGTGAAGGTATCGATGCTAATTTTGTAGATATTTTAAACTATGCTGTTTTTGCTTTGATTCAAATTTCTGAAGGAAAACACTAATTCTATGCAAGCATTTTTGAAAACTTTAAGATGGACTGTTGGATTGTTATTCATTTTCTCTGGTTTAATCAAAGCCAATGATCCATTGGGTTTAAGTTACAAAATGCAAGAATTTTTTGAAGTATGGGGACTCGCATTTTTGGATGATTATAGCTTAGCATTATCTTTATTCATGAACACCCTTGAAATAGTTGCAGGGGTTGCTTTGTTGATTAAATTTCCATACAAACAAACTTTATGGTTGTTATTGGGATTGATTGTATTCTTTACCTTCCTTACAGGCTATGCATTATTTTCTGGTAAAATAAAAACCTGTGGTTGTTTTGGTGATTGTATTCCATTGACACCCAAAGTTTCTTTCATTAAAGATGTAGTATTATTATTTGCGATCTTAATCTTGCTTTTTAACCATAAAAAAGTTAAAAGCAATCTATCTAAATCATTGGGTATTTTTTTATTGATTTTGTCTACTTGCCTAGTTGGTTATGGCCAATACTATACACTTCAACATCTTCCTTTCATAGATTGTTTACCTTATAAAAGGGGCAATGATATTAAGGAGCAAATGAAAACACCTGAAGGCGCAATACCTGATAGTGTGTCTATACAGATGTCCTTTTTAAAAGAGGGTAAAACAGTTCAATTTGATATCAATCAATTTCCATCAGATTTTGATAGTACTTATGTGTATCAAGACCGTAAAGAAGTGTTGATTCAAAAGGGAAATGGACTAGAAGCTAAAATTGTTGATTTTAGTTTATTCACAATCAATAACTTAGACACAACAGAGTCCTTATTGAACACTAAAGAGCCTTATGTACTTCTTTTTTCTGGTACGATTGATAACTCAAGACCATGGAAAGATCTCATTGCTAAAATCAAACAAAAACATGCATTGGTGTATTTAGTAACTGCCGATAAAGCAAATGCAGCGCAACTTCAACTTGATATTCCAATATTAATTGGTGATATGACGATGATCAAGACTGCAGCAAGAGTTTGGCCTTCTGTAATGATCATGAATGGTTCAACGATCATGGAGAAACAAAGTTATGTTGACTACCTAAAAAAATAGGTTCTCTTTTCTATCGATTTAATTCGTAACTTAGGAAAACAACACTTTCTAAATCCTGAATTATGTCAAAAATCAAAGAAATTCTAGAAAAAAAAGGGCCGCATTTTAATATTGTTGCACCTTCTACACCAGTACTTGATGCATTAACCATTATGCAATCTGAAAATTTAAGTTATGTTGTGGTAATGGATGGAAATCAATTTCTTGGCATCATGTCGGAACGCGATTATACGCATAAAATTAAATTACAAGGACGTCATTCTGATTCTACAACCGTAAAAGAAATCATGACACATGACTTACCTGTGATAGGATTACAAGAAGAACTAGAACGTTGTATGGTTTTAATGAATGTGTATAAAACGAGATACCTGCCCGTATTTGATAATTTAGAATTCAAAGGTGTCATTACCATGAATGACTTAATGAGAGATGTGTTGGACAAGAAAAAATAAATAAGTGTCGGATTATTTTATCACAACATCTGTAATAACTTTTTCACCCATTTTTTCATTGACCCTTTCTATGATTTGAACTTTCTGAAAACCTAACTCGTTTTTCAAAGGCCCCACATTGGTGTGAATGAATAATTTTTGATCAAAAATAAAAATCTTATCCGTGTACTTTGCTACTGTGACGCCCATAATTTCCTCCCAAACAGTCTCAATTTGAACTGCCCTAATACCATTTTTTAATTTGGTATTCTCTTGTACCATTTGTTTTAATGCATCACCGATTTTAAAAGTAGCCATATTGTAAAATTACAATTTTATAATTCAATCAGTTGGTAATTTTCTACGTATCTGCCCAATAAATCTGCTACACGATCTTTATGAGTATCTGTAATCAATACAGGACCGTCTGTTGATGTAGCGACCCAACCCAATAAATGGGCCATTCTTTGCTCATCTAATTTTTCAAAAATATCATCCATCAATAAAATAGGGGAGAAGCCCTTTGCCTTTTTGATTAATTCCCATTCTGCTAATCGAATTGCAAATAGTAAACTTTTTCTTTGCCCTTGTGATGCTTCTTGTTTAAAAGATTGATCTTGTATCGTAATCATTAAATCATCTTTATGAATACCAACACTTGTTCTTTGCACTGCTTTGTCTTTAGGCAAAGCCTGTTGTAGCAACTCTTCAAAGGAATGGTTTTGAAGGGAGGATTGGTATTGAATGTGAATGGCATCCGCATTACCAGCAATGGACAAATATAATTGATGTATTAACGGTAACCATTCATTTAAAAGAGTAGTTCTTTGTTCAAAAATGGGTACACCGTATTGAACCAATTGCTGATCCAATGAGGCCAACAAATTTTCATCCAAATGTCCTTGCTCTGCTGACCATTTTAAGAGGCTATTCCTTTGTTGAAGTACTTTATTGTATTGAATTAATAAACGTAAATAATCAGCATCTATTTGTGACAATAAACTATCCATTAGTTTTCTTCGCTCCTCACTAGAGCCTGTGATAATTTGTACGTCATCTGGCGCAATCATCACTGCCGGAATTTTTCCAATATGTTGTGACAATTTGGTATAAAGCTGCTCATCAAAATAAAATTCTTTCTTACCCGTTTCTCTTAAAATACAAGTGACTGGTGTGGTTGTTCCTTTTATCTCAAATTGACCTTGAATTCGCATTCCTTGATAAGCATGATGGACATTTTGTGCATCTGGTCTACTAAAATAACTTTTAGTAAAGGATAGGTAATAAATGGCGTCTAAAATATTCGTTTTCCCCGTCCCATTTGCACCCACAATACCAACAATCCTAGCATTAAATTCAAACTGCTTTTGAATATAATTTCTAAATTGAATAAGTGATAGTGTTTTTAAGGACAGCATGGCTGCAATTTACATCAGAAAAAGCTGTATTTTTAGTCAAATTTTAAGGAATGATCCTAATCAGTGAGCAACAACTTCCAAGCATTGTCAAAAGGCTGTCTCATCAAATTTTGGAGACCCATCCAGGACTACAAAATACCGTACTCATAGGGCTTCAGCCAAGAGGTGTTTTTTTAAGCGATCGTATTGTCGCTGCTTTACATCAAGAACTCCCTGCTGATCAGGTGGTTTATGGCAAATTAGACATCACATTTTATAGAGATGATATTAGAAGGGAACTACATTTAGCTACCCAAACGGACCTTCCGTTTAGTATTGAGGGCAAAACAGTAATATTAATTGATGATGTGTTGTTTACTGGACGCACTATCAGGGCTGCTTTGGATGCTTTATTGTCCTTTGGACGTCCTGCAAAAGTGGAATTATGTGTCTTAGTTGACCGTAAACCAAGCAGGGAATTACCCATACAACCCGACTTTTCTGGTAAGGAAATGGATACTTTAACCCCCTATAAGGTAAAAGTTAGATGGAAAGAAAATGATGGAGTGGACGATGTAATCTTGTTAGATCAATAAAATATATTAATTTAGCTTTTTAATGGCACTATCTACCAAACATCTTCTTGGTATCAAGGACCTCCAAACGGAGGATATTCAACTTATTTTATCTACTGCAACGCAATTTAAAGAAGTCCTTCAGAGACCAGTTAAAAAAGTACCGACTTTAAGAGACGTAACAATTGTCAATCTTTTTTACGAAAATTCAACCAGAACAAGAATCTCATTTGAATTAGCAGAACGCAGACTTTCTGCTGATGTAGTTAATTTCACCGTATCCAATTCCTCAGCTGCAAAGGGTGAAACATTATTGGATACAGTAAATAATATTTTGAGCATGAAAGTGGATATGGTGGTAATGAGGCATAGTGCTTCAGGTGCACCACACTATCTAGCAAAACATATTGATGCTGCTATTATCAATGCAGGAGATGGCATTAATGAGCATCCAACACAAGCCTTATTAGATGCGTTCTCTATGCAAGAGAAAATGGGCAAATTGGCTGGATTAAAAGTGGCAATCATAGGCGATATCATGCACAGCAGAGTTGCATTAAGTAATATCTATCTTTTAAAGAAGATGGGTGCCGAAGTAATGGTTTCAGGACCACCCACTTTAATTCCAAAATATTTACAAGAAGCAATGGATATTCAAGTGGAGTATAATATCGATAAGGCACTTGCATGGTGTGACGTTGCCAATGTACTTAGGATTCAATTAGAGCGCCAAAATCAGCCCTTATTCTCCTCTTTAAGGGAATATAACTTGGCTTATGGTATTACCAAAGCAAGGCTTCAAAAATTAGATAAAGAAATTTTAATCATGCATCCTGGCCCAATCAACCGAGGTGTAGAAATGGATAGTGACGTAGCAGATAGCCATCAATCTATTATTTTAGATCAGGTAGAAAATGGCGTCGCAGTAAGAATGGCTTGCTTATACCTTTTAACAGGCCGAACCAACCCTTAAATTAACCTGATGCAAAGAATTTGTTTATTCCCAGGCACATTTGATCCAGTTACATTGGGTCATATTGATATTATCAATCGTTCCCTTCCATTATTCGACAAAGTAATAGTTGGTATTGGAATCAATGCCGCTAAAAACCCCATGTTTAGTGCAGAACAAAGAAAACAATGGTTCGAAGAAATTTATCAAGACGAACCTAAGGTGGAAGCTGCAACTTATGATGGTTTAACCATTAAATATTGTCAATCAATTGGTGCTCGTTTTATATTAAGAGGCATCAGGTATGTGAGTGACTTTGAATATGAAAAAACGATTGCAGATGCGAATCGTACAATGGATCGTCATATTGAAACCATCTTTTTAACTGGTGAACCAAAGTATACTTCTGTTGCATCTACTATTGTCAGAGATATCATCCGTAATGGGGGAGATGCCTCTCCATTTTTGCCAGAAGTAGTGATTAATGCGTTGAAGTAAGAAAAGTCTCAATTACTTTTTGAATGGTGTCGTAGGTCTTCGCTAAATAGGGCTCTAGTGCGTCTTTTTTAACCCAAGCGATCGCTTCAATATCTTCCTCAGTTTGAGGAACACCATCTTGTTGGGTACCTGTACTCATCTTATACCAATAGGTGGTTTTTTCTACTTCCGTATTCAAATAGGGATCATGGTACTGATGTTTTGTTGTCAAGATCAATTCACCTAAAACAAGGTCATGCATACCAGTTTCTTCCATCACTTCTCTAACCGCACATGCTTCAATGGTTTCGTTGGGATCTAATTTACCTTTAGGCAAGTCCCAAAAGCCTCTTCTGTAGATCCATAAAATCTCCTTATTTGGATTGATAACAATTCCTCCAGCTGCGGTAATAGGTGTCAACATAAAATGTGTATAGTATTTAGTAACTCTTGCAAAAATATTGCCTTTTTGACGGTAAATTCGTGCCAAATCCAGGATATGACCAACGAAAAAGCAGTCGCTGAAAAATTATTACAAGTAAGTGCTATAAAGTTAAGCCCAAATGAACCATTTACTTGGGCAAGTGGTTGGAAAAGTCCAATATATTGTGATAATCGTAAGGTGCTTTCTTTTCCATATGTTCGTGACTTTATCAAAAGTGAAATGTGCAATGTCATATTCGAGCAATTTGAAGCTGCAGATATGTTGGCAGGAGTAGCAACTGCTGGTATACCTTGGGGAGCAATGGCAGCTGATCAATTAAAATTACCTTATATCTATGTTCGTCCAAAGCCAAAAGAACATGGTTTGGGAAATCAAATAGAAGGCGCTTATACGAACACCAATAAAATTTTAGTCATTGAAGATTTGATCTCTACTGGAAAGAGTAGCTTACAAGTAGTAGAGGTGTTAAGAAATGCAGGTCTTGAAGTAGTGGGAATGGTTTCCATATTTAATTATGGGTTCCAAATTGCAGAAGATGCTTTTAAAGCAGCTGGAGTTCCCTATACCTCTCTCACTAATTATGCAAGCTTAATTGAATTGGCAGTCGAAAAAGGGTTGGTGGATGCAAGCACACAATCTACTTTAATGGAATGGCGAGATAGTCCATCCACATGGAAACAATAAGTTCAAATTTTTAGTTACTTATTCAATCCAGACAAAGCAGCACCTAGATTTAGTTTCTGTGTTGTTTCGTATGCAATTGGAACAGTCTTGGTAAACATCCCTTTACTTAAAGTAGCATTACCTACAATATTTAGTTTAATAGGTTTGTTGAACAAAAGATCCATGCTGTTTTTTACTAAATCTGACATTTGAAATTCAAAGAGTGCTGGAAGTAAAAAGTCTTTGTTTGCTGGTATCGCGAAATTGGTATCTAATTTTAACTGCGTAAACTGTCCATTGTTCATTAACACTTTACAATCTATTTGTTTTAAGACCAATGAGAAACCATTTGGATTGTGGTATTTAATATTTGCTCTAAGTTTGTTTTTACCCATGTTTAATTTTTCCAATTGAATATCTTGAAGCCCTTTAAATTCTAAAGATTGAGGCTCTGAACAAGCAGTTAATAAAAGTATCAAAAATAAAACGCCGTAACTTAGTTGCTTCATGGATAAATTTTACTAAAATTACAAAACAATATTGATTCATGGTTTATACGGATTTACATTATTTTGGTTGTTTATCTTATTACAAAGCATTTGCAGTACAGGAGCTAGTTGTTTTTGATACAACTGCCCCTTTTAGTAAAATGAGTTTTAAAAACAGGATGGTCATTGCAAGTGCTCAAGGGCCTCTACATTTAACCATTCCAATAGTAGGCGGGAGGGATCAGAAAACACCCATGAATGAAATTCGCATTGCTTATGATAGTCCTTGGAAAGGGCAACACTTTAAGTCCATTTGTACCAATTATAAACGTGCACCTTATTTTGAACATTATGTAGATAGTCTACAACTATTGTATCAAAATGAGTATGTGTATCTAAATGATTTCTTAATCGCTTCACAGCACTGGATCAAAAAACAATTAAAAGCAAGATGGACTATTGAATCAGATGTGGCAAATAAAGAGGAATTAAAAGAAATAAAATGGGTTGATCATTCTAAACCCAATAATTTTCAAACTGCAACTCAAACCATTCAATACCAACAAGTATTTGACCACACAACTGGATTTATTCCTAATTGCTGTATACTAGATTTACTTTTTGCAATGGGAGGAAAGCAAGCGACAGCCATGTTATCTTAAATTTTGCTAAAAATCGTTTGCCTTAGAAGTCGTATCTTCTAAATTAGGATGTTGTTGTAAAAAACGACTTGCCCATTTTTCATATTGTTGAATCGCTTTCCATTCTTTACTTTCTCTCATTAAAGTCAAAGCAGCTTCTTGACTATCTGACTTCAATATTTTATTCGCCAATATGGTACGCTTTAATGCATAATTATGCAGCACAGCTCTGAGCATTAATTGTTCTGCCACAGTATATTCATAGGGATCTAATTTGTCAGAAAAATGAGTAAATACAGCCTCTTCATTTTGATTGCCTTCACGTGCTTTAATCCAAGCAATAGTTGATTGAATTAAATCGTGATATGCAATACTATCTGCAGCATTTGACTTATTCATAGGGATGGACAAATCCGAATTTGTATTGGTCTTAATTTTTTTTATTGTATTTGGTTTTGAATCTGTTACAGCAATTGAAGACATTTTTGTGTAAAGCTTTATATTGGATTGCTTCATTGGATTAGAACCAGTATCGACTAACACGCTTTTATCCATATTGAATAGTAACAAAATTGCAAAGGCAACACCAGTAAGACCTTTAATGAGTAACAACTTTGAACTTTTAAAACTAGGGGTTAAGCCATTGATATGTTGTATTCTAACCAAGAGTGCTGAGCCTTTTTCTCCAGCTGCTAAGCTCAACTTGTTATGATGCTTATAATTAAATTTAGCCAATTGAAACAGTGCTTTTGTATAAGGAAGGGGCGATTTAGTATTGGCTACAACCCAATCATCACAAGCTTTTTCGCGTTCTAGTTGTATTTTTTTACTAAAATAATAAGAGAAAGGATTAAAACATAAAATCATCTGCGCCATTTCTACCAATAGGTGTATTATAAAATCATAGCGAATAATATGGGCAATTTCATGCAATAAAATAAACTTAATCTCTTCGGTTGATAGCTGATTCAAAATTGCAAATGGCATCAAAATGATTGGTTCCATCCAGCCAAATGTGACTGGGGTTTCTATTTGTTTTGAAAAACCTAAATGCACTTTTCTAGAGGTTCCAATGGTTTGTAATTCGGTTTCCATCCATTCTGCTAATGCATGATAGGTGTCAAAATTAGCAGTCGATTTTACTTGAATCAACTTTGTCCATTGGACTATAAAATACATTACATACACAGCTACCACAATCAAATAGAACAATCCTATATAAGTTAGCCATTGAACTGGATGATTACTTGAAATAGGGATGATGCGTTGTGGTAAACCTGTATTTGTTGCAAAGAATAAATTGACTATAAAATGGATCAATGCAACCTTATAAAATATTACTGCTAACCAATATTTTTGATTGGGTGTCGTTTTTTTCCAGAACTGGATTCCCTCAAATAGCAGAAATAACAATGCCATGAAACCAATACTTTGCAGCATTGCTTGCGGTATATGTTGGATGAACACCACGATTGACCTACGCTTATTTATTTTCTAATGATGCAATTAAATCTTTAATCGCTTCAAGATCTTCCCCTGTAGTTTGATGATTACCTAAAGCTTGTAATACCAAAGCAGAAGTACTACCACTAAATAATGTCTTGATCATCTTACCTAGATACTGTTCTTGAGCAGCTTGTTTTCCAAAACTAGGGGTATAGATATGTGTTTTGGAAGAGGCATCACGACTTACCAATCCTTTCTCATGCATGATTTGCATTAATTTAAGGGTAGTGGTATAGCCTACATCTTTTGTTTTTTGAACAATCTCATGTACATCTCTTACTGAAGCATGTTCTTTTTCCCATAGAATACTTAGAATCTCTAATTCGCTTTCTGTTGGTTTATGTAGTTTGCTCATAGTAATACGATTTGATTCGTAAATCTACGAAAAATTGGTATGCAACAAAAAATCCCCCCGAAAATTCGGAGGGATTTTTTGTTAAAATTATATCAAAATTTAACTACTTCTTTTTCAAGTAAGCAGCGTATTTTTCATTTTGAGCTTCAGTTAATGCAACACCATTCACTGATATTTTGCCATCCTTCACTTGGATATTCACATTGTCCTTAGGTGCTAAACCATCTTCTTGTAAAGCTTGTACCAAAGTTTTAGTATCCGCAGAGATCGTTACTGTTGTAGCTGAATCAGCCATAGTTGAAGCAGAATCTGTATTGATTACTGACAACTCAATTGTTTGAGTTTTAGTTTCAACTGGAGTAGTTGGATGCAATTGTGCTAAACTAGGTGCAATTACCAATGAAACAATAGACATCAATTTGATCAAGATATTCATTGATGGACCAGATGTATCTTTAAATGGATCACCCACTGTATCACCTGTTACAGATGCTTTATGTGGTTCAGATTTTTTATAGAACATCTCACCGTTGATTTCAACACCTTTCTCAAAAGATTTCTTAGCATTATCCCAAGCACCACCAGCATTGTTTTGGAAAATTCCCATCAATACACCACTAACTGTTGCACCAGCTAAGAATCCACCTAATGCTTCTGGACCCATTGTAAATCCAATTAAAATTGGAGAAATAATCGTGATGGCACCTGGTAACATCATCTTCTTTAAAGAAGCCTCAGTAGAGATTGCAACACATTTATCATATTCAGGCTTGCCTGTACCTTCCATGATTCCTGGAATCGTACGGAACTGACGACGAACTTCTTCAACCATCGCCATTGCAGCTTCACCTACTGCACGAATTGCTAAAGAAGAGAAGATGAATGGGATCATACCATCAACAAATAAAGCAGCTAATACATCCGCCTTATAGATATCAATATGTTGATTGTCTGGCATTGCAACACCTACGAAGGCAGCAAATAAAGCCAATGAAGTTAACGCAGCAGATGCAATAGCAAAACCTTTACCACTTGCAGCAGTTGTATTACCAACGGCATCTAAAATATCTGTCTTTTCACGCACTTCAGCTGGCAATTCACTCATTTCAGCAATACCACCTGCATTATCTGCAATAGGACCAAATGCATCAATTGCTAACTGCATTGCAGTAGTTGCCATCATACCTGCAGCAGCGATTGCCACACCATATAAACCTGCACATGCATATGAACCATAAATACCAGCAGCCAATACTAAAATTGGTAAGAAAGTAGACTCCATACCAATTGCTAAACCACCAATAATATTGGTAGCGTGACCAGTACTAGATTGTTTGATGATACTCATTACTGGACGCTTACCCATTGCTGTGTAATATTCTGTAATGATACTCATTAAAGTACCTACGATTAAACCTACAGCGATCGCACCAATAACACCATTTCTTGTGAACTCTAATCCACGCAATGTCATTGTTTCAGGCAAGATATAATTCACTAAGAAATAACATGCAATAGCTGTTAAAATCATAGAACCATAGTTACCCATATTTAAAGCCTTTTGAACAACTGCAGTTGTTAAAGGAGCTTTTTCACTAATTGTTACAAAGAAAGTACCGATGATCGATAATAAAATACCTACACCTGCAATCATCATTGGCAAAAGGATAGGAGATAGACCACCGAAGTTATCTACTAAAACTGTTCCATTAGGACCAGTTACTTCTTGACCTAATACCATTGTAGCCAATACTGTAGCCACATAAGAACCAAATAAATCGGCACCCATTCCAGCCACATCACCTACGTTGTCACCTACGTTATCCGCAATAGTTGCTGGGTTACGAGGATCATCTTCTGGGATACCAGCTTCTACTTTACCTACTAAATCCGCACCTACGTCAGCAGCTTTAGTGTAGATACCACCACCTACACGCGCAAATAACGCGATAGATTCAGCACCTAAAGAGAATCCAGTCAATACTTCAATTGTTCTTAGCATCTCTTTTGGATCACCAGAAACATAGAAATATTCTTTTAATATTAAGTACAAACCACCAAGGCCTAAAACAGCTAAACCAGAAACACCTAATCCCATTACAGATCCACCTGTAAAGGACACATTCAATGCTTTTGATAAACTAGTCTTAGCAGCTTCAGCTGTTCTTACGTTTGCTTTTGTTGCTATTTTCATACCGATATAACCTGCAGTTGCACTGAATACAGCACCAATTACAAAAGCTATAGCGATAGTCCAATGGCTATCTTCGTTTTTAGTCGCCATGAAACCTAATAATAAGGCAACAATTACAACGAAATATCCTAAGATCTTCCATTCAGCTTTTAAAAACGCCATTGCACCTTCAGCGATATAGGTGCTAATTTCTTTCATTCGATCATTACCTGCTGGTTGTTTAGATACCCAATTGAATTTCAATAGTGTATACAATAAACCAACGATTCCCATGGCCGGAACGGCATAAAATAGAAAATTGTTCATAAGCAATACTTATATTCTTTTTGTTTAAGATTAAGGTCTGCAAAAATAGGGGGTAAAGTCCAAAAAACACGATAAAATGGCAGTAAAATGAGCTATTTTACTCCACAAGTGCCGATGTATCCTCTTTTCCAGTAAACACAGCAGCAATCTCCTTGCCCTTATAGATGGCACGATTGTATTTGTTGCCCAAAATGATGATGGTTGCAGTTTCACCCACTAAACGTGTGAATACCGTATTGTTCCCATGCCACCATCCATTATGGTAAATCAGTTTTTCTTCATTGGGTTTAGCCAAAACACGCCATCCTAAACCATAATTGTGCCAATATTTATTAGTTGGACTTTTAGGCTCATAGGCCATTTCTAAGGTTGCAGGTTGTAAGAAACGTCCTTCTGTTAAGGCTTTATCCCATAAATATAGATCTCTAGCAGTACTATATATGTTTTTGTCCCCGTAAATCATATCATATTTCTCCACCTGATAAGGCACCATTTGTGCATTGTAAGAGGGGAGGTATTTGTCCATATTTTTTGGACTCATTACAAAACTATGTTCCATTTTCAATGGCTTAAAAATGGTTTCTTGCAGGTAAGTAGGGAAGTCCTTACCTGTTATTTTTTCTATAATTAAAGCTAATAAAACGTAGTTGGTATTACAATATCTAAACACACGATCAGGATTAGCAGCAATTGCTGGTTTCTTTTGCACCATAAAATCCAACACATCTTTGTTGGTGTACAAACCTTGTCTGAAAGGGGCGTCATTTTTCACCAATACCAATTTCTTAGCCCAACGTCCTCTTTTGGTTTTATATCTAACCGATTTATATTGTCTTGACTCCATGAAATAAGCATAATCAGGCAAGCCACTACGGTGGGATAATAGCAATTCTATGGTGATATCTTTATAAGGAAATCCAGGTAAATAATAGTCTACTGTGGCTTTAAGATCTAATTGATCTTTTTCCCATAATTGAAGGGCTGCCATACCCGTAAATGTTTTGGAGACAGATGCTAAATGAATCGGTGTCTCCGCAACCAAAGTATCTTTTGATTTATAATTGGCAAATCCTTTATAGTCTTCAAAGATGATCTCACCATTTTTTGCTACTAAAATTTGACCACTAAAATTTCTATTCCCTAAAATAGATTGGTACTTAAGCTTAATGGCTTCTGCATATTTCTCTTTCGCTTCATCAGTTAATTTATTGTAGGTAAAATTATTTGTTGACTCTGTATAATTTGGACCTTGACTAGTTCCGCAGGAAGCGTTAAGAAAGAAGATGCTACACAATAAAAGAAATCGAACGATCATCTGTTAGTATTTATAGGGTATAGGTATATAACGCTTACTGGATATAAAATATTGTGATTGAAGTCAAAAGCGCCATTTTTAAATTAACTTTGATCCATGAGCAAGATCGACTTAACCAGCTATCCCAAAGATAAAATTAAAGTACTGTTTTTAGAAAACATTAGTGATAAAGCCGTACAATATTTTAAACAACAAGGATATGCTGATGTGAAGAAAGTTGCGGGGGCTTTAAGCGAAGAAGATTTGATCAAAGTCATCAAAGACGTACATATTTTGGGTATTCGTTCTAAAACTTTCATATCTAAAAAAGTGCTGGATAGTGCCAAAAAACTTCAAGCCATAGGTTGTTTTTGTATTGGTGTCAATCAAGTGGATTTAAAAGCTTGTAAACAAAAAGGCATTGCTGTTTTCAATGCACCCTATAGCAATACCAGAAGTGTAGCGGAATTGGTAATAGGTGCATCTATCTTATTGATCCGAAGAATATTAGATAAAAACAATGCTGCGCATAAAGGCATTTGGAACAAGGATGCCAAAGGAAGTTTTGAATTAAGAGGTAAAACAATGGGCATCATTGGCTATGGCAATATCGGAACACAATTAAGTGTTATGGCAGAAGCCATGGGGATGCGTGTTCAATTTTTTGATGTAGAAACAAAATTGCCTTTGGGTAATGCGCAAGCCAAAAAATCGATCAAAGAAATTGTTAGTAGTTCAGATATTATTTCATTGCATGTTCCTGAAACGAGTCAAACAAAAAACTTGATCAACAAAGCAGTGATCAAACAATTTAAGTCTGGATCGATTTTAGTGAATTATGCTAGGGGAGAAGTAGTGGATTTGGATGCATTGGCACAAGCCATTAAAGAGAAACATATCGCAGGCGCTGCAATTGATGTATTCCCTGTAGAACCAGAAAAAAATGGAGACGTTTTCGCATCACCATTGCAAGGTTTATCCAATGTTTTATTGACCCCACATATTGGTGGCTCTACCGAAGAAGCACAAGAAAATATAGGAGAAGATGTTGGTATAAAATTATACCAATACTTAGAGCGTGGTGTATCCAACGGCTCACATACCATACCATCATTAAGTCTTCCTCCTGTTGATGGAGCACATCGTATTTTACATATCCACAAAAACGTACCTGGAGTTTTAGGTGCAATCAACACCTTATTGTCAAAAAATAAAATCAATATCGTTGGTCAGTATCTTAAAACCAATGACGAGATTGGTTATGTGGTGTTAGATGTAGATAGTAAATTATCCAAACAAGCGATGACTTTATTGAAAGAAGTAAAAGAAACGATTCGTGTTAGGATGTTGTATTAATCGCAGCTAACATCGCTTTTATTTCTGCAGTATCCACATCAAAATACTGCATGTTTTCTTGCATGGTTGGTTGGTTGAATTCCATTTTTGATACCATCGCTTTTCTAGCAGAACTATGCATTTCTTTTGCACCCGTTGCAGTAACAATCTTTGCAATATTATCTGCTCTTACACCGCTCCCTGGTAAAATAACAATTCGATTATTTGCTCTTTCAATCAATGATTGTATCAATGGAATGGCATTCCCAACATTCGGAACTTGACCACTTGTTAAAATTCTTTTACAACCAAGATCTATCAGTTGTTCCAATGCAACAAAAGGATCCTTACAACGATCAAATGCTCTGTGAAAACTAATTTCCATTGAGCCTGCAGCTTCAACCAAAGCCGCTGTTCTTTTGGTGTCAATGTGTCCATCTGCTTTTAATAAGCCAATGACTGCACCTTTAAATCCCAATTGCTTGCAAGCCATCAAATCATTTTGCATTACCTGAAATTCTCTATCGGTATATAAAAAATCACCACCTCTAGGACGAATAATTGGGAAAACAGGTTGCTTTGTTAATTGTGACAATAACAATAAACTTCCATAAGAAGGGGTGGTTCCACCTTCCATTGGATTTTCACAAAATTCAATTCTATCCGCACCAGCAGCCAAGGCATTCAATGCCGCTTCTATACTAAACGCTGCAATTTCAAGTACTACTTTTGACATAGATCTATTTTAAAACAAATAAGATGCATCATTCAAATGGTTACCAGTATTGTTGTATACTGAAAAATTAAATCCTTTTTGTAATGAATAGGCACCTACTTCGGCTTTTTTATTGATGGCAACAAAGCAAACTTGAATATCCTTTGCTTTATCTTTCTTTATTCGATTTACTTTTTCAACGACAAGTCTGCATGCTTCCTCTGGGCTTTTACCCTGACGCATCCATTCCACAACGGCACTTGCACCAGCAACACGTATCACATCTTCACCCTGACCAGTTGCCACAACTGCACCCACTTCGTTGTCAACATATAAACCAGCACCAATGATAGGAGAGTCCCCCACACGGCCACGCATTTTAAAACCAGCACCACTTGTGGTACAACTTCCGCTTAAATTACCCATCTGATCCATGGCAATCATGCCAATGGTGTCATGGTTCCAATTGCCATCCATCAGTTTTTTAGGCGCATTGTATGCAGGATCTAAATAGGCTACCGATTGATTCTTCTCTACATTGATAATAGGTTGGTATTTGGATTGTTTCAGCCATTCTTTATAGTTCTTCTTAGCGTGTTCTGATAATTCACCCGACTCCAAAGTAAATCCATTTGCCAAAGCAAAAGCTTGAGCACCAGCACCTACTAAAAATACATGGGGAGATTTTTCCATCACTTTTCTAGCTACTGCGATGGGATGTTTTATGCGCTCTAAAAAAGCAACCGAGCCACAATTAAATTCATGATCCATAATGGAGGCATCTAACGTAACAATCCCATCTCTATCTGGGTTGGCATCTAAACCAACACAACAGTTGATTTCTGATTCTGTGACCATTACTCCTTGTTCAACAGCATCCAAAGCCGTTCCACCTTTCTTCAACACATCCCATGCGGCCACATTGGCTCTTAAACCTGCATCCCATGTTGAAGCAACAATTGGTTGAAAACGACTTGAATCTGTGATGGAAGGGATAAAATTAGGAATGGAAAAACTTGTAAGACCTAATCCACTTAAATTGATAAATTTTCTTCTGTCCATAGCAATCGATGCTTTTAATAATCAGCATTTAAAGATAGTCAGTAAGCTCCTAATTTTGTACATTTATCCAGATTATGATGCAAGTAATATTTGATCAATTTGGATGGGAAGAGTCTAAAGCAATTCCATTAAGTCAAGGTTTAATTAACCAAACTTTTGTTGTGCATGCTAAGCAAGGGGATTATATCTTACAGCATATCAATACGCAGGTCTTTAAGGATCCATTTGCGATAGATCACAATATCAAATCCATCGGTCTGTATATAAGCAGGAATAAACCAGAAACCCTTTTTACACATTTGGTTCCAACTTTAATGGGGGAGACCTTGATAAAATGGGAGGGGAAATTCTATCGAGCATTTAATAAAATAGAAGGGGTTGCCCTGGACGTACTAGACAATGCAAATCAAGCAGAAGCTGCAGCCAATCAATTTGGACAATTCACCGCAAGTTTATCAGATTATCCAATTGAAAAGTTAAAACCAACTATTCCTCAATTTCATGATCTTGCTCTGAGGTATTTTCAATTTGAACAAGCTTTGATTAAAGGAAATGCCAATCGAATCTCAGAGGCAAATGAGGCTATTCAATATTTAAAATCCAAGCGATCCTATGTTGACCAATGGCTAAAATTTACAGCACATGAAGATGCCCATTTAAGGGTGACACATCATGATACTAAAATCAGCAATGTCTTATTTAAGGAAGATAAAGCAATTTGTGTGATCGACTTGGACACTACTATGCCTGGATATTATATTAGTGATATTGGTGATATGTGTAGGACCTACCTTTGTCCAGTCAATGAGGAATGCCAAGATTTAAATCAAATTAAAATCATTCCAGAAAGATGGACAGCTTTACAAAATGGATACCTAAAAGCAATGGGGGAGTTGTTGACTCCTTTTGAAAAAGATCATTTTAAGTTTTCAGGTCAATTTATCATTTACATGCAAGCACTCCGTTTTTTGACCGATTACCTCCAATTAGACCAATACTATCATACCAACAGAGCAGGTCAAAATCTAAATCGTGCCCATAACCAAATAGAATTATTGAATCAATTTAATCTTCTTTAAAATACTATCTTAAATACATTAAGACAGTATTTTACTTTATTTTAAATTTTAAGTAATTTAATATAAAATATTGTCTATCAGTTGGTTACAATATGTCAATTGAATTTAAAATTGATCATCCATTGCAAAGTCAGGTTTTCTATTTTGCCATTTACCACGCGTAAAATCAGGTATCTCTTGTACTTGACCATGCTCCGCAATGGACTTCTCTGATAAAGGCGTAATAGCATACCAAGTAGCTAAATCATACACATCCATAGGGAATGGTACTGCTCTTTTAATACATTCCAAGAAGGCATTGATCACAAAAAAGTCCATTCCTCCATGTCCTGCACCAGTAGCATCCGATTCGAAACGCTTCCATAAAGGATGATCGTATTGTTTTAAATAGGCTTCTGGATTTTCCCATTGGTGTGCTTTAGGGGAAATTCCTTCTATATAGATATGCCCAGCTGAAAATTGGCCTGCGTGAAAGTCCTGCCATAAGCCTTGCGTTCCTTGTACTCTAAATCCTAAATTATAAGGACGAGGGGAATTAGTATCATGTGTAAGCAATATGGTTTCTCCATTATACGTTTGTATACTAGTAGTCACAATGTCTCCTAATTTGAAGTTCAATTTCGCATTTGGATGATTTTCACCACCTTGCGGGTGGTTAACTATATATTTATGTAAACCTCTTGCCTTAGTTGCTACCGAAGAAAGTCTAGTTAATTTATTACCTCTATTGATATCCACCATCATTGCTGCAGGTCCTAAACCATGAGTAGGATACAATTCTCCGTTCCTATATAAGGAGTGGTTCGTTCTCCATTTTGCTTCACTAAACCCTTTATCTCCAAATTCTGCCCCTGAATTGTATGCAGTCACACCGTCATTGAACTTAACACCTCTCAAATCATGCTCGTATCCACCTTGTAAGTGTAATAATTCCCCAAACATTCCTTTTCTGACCATATTATAGACCGCCAATACATCACGTCTATAACAAACATTCTCCAAGCACATTACAGGGATATTGTACTTTTCACTCGCATTAACCACATCCCAGCATTCCTTAATATTAATAGCACCACATACTTCGACCCCAGGAATGATCCCATTTTTTATGGCTTCTATTGCTTGAGGGATATGCCATTCCCATGGAGTGGCGATGATGACTGCATCGATATCGGTTCTTTTAAGTAGGTTTTTATAGTCATCCTTACCATTTTTATATTCTATAGCAGCTGATCTGCCAGCTTTCTTAAGGATGTTTTGTGCGTCCGCGAGCATTCGTTCATCGGGATCAGCAAATGCTACAACCACCACATCCTTGCGTTGGGCTAATAAATCGATATGATTTTGACCACGAAAACCTGTACCAATGACACCAATTCTAATGATGTCTTTTTTAGCATTGGACTGTGCTTTTATAAACTGAGGACTTAAGCTTAAAGCAATAGATGCTAGACCTGCGTCTTGTACAAATTTTCTTCTGGATGGATACAATGCCATAGGTATATGTTTATACTACAAAATACAACCTATTTTGAATTGAACAAACAGTCTACAAATCTATTTCAACCCAGTTTAATTGCTTATAATTAACATTATGTTAAATTATATATTCTAAATAATACCCTGTTGATAGGTTTTGAAATGAAACAAAAAATTTAACTCCATAGCAAAGCATAAAAAGCCCTCCCGATTTGGGAAGGCTTTTTATAGATTGCTTCACTCAGTAAGTATCAAATATTATTGGTATTTGTCATGTAACTGATCGTACTTATTAAACTTAGCGTCTAACTCGTCGTAAACTTTTTGATTCGCTCTATTTTTATCTCTTTTAGCGGCATACAATGTGGCTAAAAAATCTACTGATCTAGCTGCCACATTCTTCTCGCTTCTAGACAATGTTTCTTTGTCCTTGATGATATTGAATGCATTTTCGATCCACTCAATGGCTTGGTCCACTTTAGCCTTCATTGGTGCATCCAAAGCCAAGTTCAACTTTTTGATTGAATCCTGCTGTGCCTTGAATTTTGCATCAAAAGCCAATTTCTTTTTAGGATCCTTTGGTGCTACTGGCTTGTTTGTATTCAATTGTTGTAATGCTCTAATATTATTGCTAAACTGGTCATCTAATGCGGTGTATTGATTGTAATAGCTAATACCCACGTTAAAAGCTGCTGCAAAGTTCTGATTGTTCATTTTATATGCTTTCATGTATGCATCTGCAGCCTTGTCTAAATAGAAATTGGCCTTATCTTCAGGTAAATTCTCTTCATTTCTAGCAGACATAAACATGTCACCATACATTTGACATTCTGTTTCATTCAAAGAATTGTTACTTGATTGAGCATCAAATGCAGCCACTTTTTCTTCTGCGTTCAAGTTTTTATCAATGTAATCGGCTCTAAATTCAAACCATTTTTCTTCTGGATAAGCCTTTTCTGCAATGACATAATACTTGTCAAACTGAGCTTTTTTAATTTCTTTGTTTTCTTTATTGTTAGAATCAATATAATGAATAAGTACATATTTGTATATGTCTATCAATTCAGGCGTCTTCATGTTTGCTTCAATCATTCTAGTATAATGCTTCATTGTATTTTCTGCATTTCCAGCATTTTGATTCGCATAACCAGCATACATTAATGTGGTGGTATCAAATGGTTGCTTATTGCTTGACCAACCTTTTGTAAATATGATGTCACTTAAAACCACACCACGGTCAAAGTTTGCGGCAGCATCCTTCCATTTTTTCTCGCCAAAAGCAGCTACGCCATCTTTAAAGCTTTTAATATACACTTCAAAAAATGGTTCTTGACCACTTTTTACAGCCAATGTAAATTCTGGATCAGCTTTGATATAGTCTTCTAAACTTTTGTATAACTTCTCTACTGCATCTGGATATTTAGCTGCTGGATCCTTCGCCAAACCTGCATAAATTTTTGACTTCCAGTAATACCCTTCTGCTGTTGTTTCTAAGCTTGCTTTCTTAGCAACTGCTTTATCGTATTCTGTCTTGGCAGCTTCGTAGTTATTTAATAATAAGCTAGTCTCTACTTTTTTAAAGTCTTGAGCAAAAGCTGTTTGCATTAATGTTGCTAAGAACATTGCACCAATCCATTTTTTCATAATGATTATTTTAAAGTACTAAAGTTATAAAATTTATGCTTCTGGCGTATCATCGCCTTCGTTATTCAAAGTGTCATTTACAGAAGTTCCTTCTTCAGTTGGTGTTCCTTCATCTTTAGGAGTTCCTTCTTCTGGCACATCTTGTTCTTCGATTTTTGAAGTGGCTGCAATCTCATCGCTTTCGTCTAAACGAATCAATTTAACACCCTGGGTTGCTCTACCCGCTTCTCTAATATCTGCGATGCTTGTTCTTATGGTTACACCAGATTTACATGTGATAATTAGATCTTCTTTTTCTAATACATCCATGATTCCAACTAAGCTTCCGGTTTTTTCTGTGACATTGATGGTTTTCACACCTTTACCACCACGATTGGTGATACGGTAATCATCAATTGGAGTTCGTTTACCATAACCCTGTTGACTCACCACCAATATGGTACGGTCTTTGTCCTCTCTGCTTACACAAACTAAACCAACCACTTCGTCCGTTTCGTCATCCACTTCGATACCAGCAACACCTATCGCTCCTCTACCTGTTGGTCTTACTTTTTCTTCTGGGAAGCGAATCGCACGACCAGACTTCACAGCCATCATCACTTCGTTGTTACCATCTGTTAAACGTGCTGCTAATAATTCATCGCCTTCATTAATCGTGATGGCGTTCACACCATTCACTCTTGGACGACTAAATTCTTCTAAACAAGTTTTCTTGATGATCCCTTTCTTAGTACATAATATGATATAGTGATTATTTACATAATCCTTATCTGCCAAGTTACGCACTTCGATAATTGCTTTTACTTTATCGTCTGGAGGAAGTTGAATTAAGTTTTGTATCGCTCTACCCTTACTAGTTTTTTCACCTTCAGGAATTTCATACACACGCATCCAGAAACATCTTCCTTTTTCGGTAAAGAACAACATTGTATCGTGTGTGGATGCAATAAATAAATGCTCTACATAATCTTCTTCTCTGGTCTTTGAACCAATGGCACCGCGACCTCCACGTTTTTGTTGACGGTATTCGGTTGCAGAAGTACGCTTGATATAACCTAAATGAGATATGGTAATCACCACATCTTCTTCTTCGATTAAATCTTCGATACGCATTTCATCTGCTAAGTATTGGAT
>JACCDW010548214.1_pt1 | contig 23666 bp, 24 predicted proteins | sample 7449781 | NCBI WGS metagenome assembly JACCDW01 (sample SAMN15323449, study PRJNA562643) | freshwater metagenome | isolation source: river surface water | place: USA:Blue River Watershed | collected 2017-08-18
ATGTCAAAGGAGCGCGAAGCCTCTGAAATCGTGGTCTTGCCTTGAATGATTTCCATCACCAAAGCCGCTTTGCGCTTGGCTGTCCATCGCTTGATGTCGTCTTCCATCGTCATACTCATGGTTGATTTCTCCAATAGTATGACCTGTGCAGGTTTTTAGTTTGTCATTACATAGGGTCATTCGACCACCGAAGCTTGACCCATCACTTTTGTAATGGCATCACACGTTTTCTGAATTTCATAATCAGTCAATGTAGGATGCACTAAAAACATCAACGATGTTTCGCCTAAAGCCTTGGCCATGGGCAGTCTAAATTCTGGACGCCAGCCTGTACCGTCAAAAGCCTTTTCCAGATACACCTCCGAGCAGCTGCCTTGGTAACAGGGCACGCCCAGGCCATTGATCTCTTCGATAATGCGGTCCCGGTTCCAACCATCAGCCAACTTATCTGACCGAACATACACATAGCACTTGTAGTGTGCATGGACACATCCATTGTCAAGGGTGCAAGTACTTAGGCTCGCGCATCCCTCACACCCAAACGCAGGCACGCGCAAAGCGTGAAAGGAACGACAAACGTCCCAAATAGCCAATGCATTGCGTGTACGCTTGGCTGTCCAATCCGACATGCGTTTGAGCTGAATACGCCCAATGACAGCCTGCATTTCCAGCATACGCCAATTGGTGCCAAAGCTCTCGTGCAGCCAACGGAAGCCCGGCGGGTGCTGCCGCTCGTACACAGCTTCGTAACTCTTGCCGTGGTCTTTAAAGCTCCACATGTTTCGCCAAAGCGCTTCGTCATTGGTCGTGACCATGCCGCCCTCGCCGCCCGTGGTCATGATCTTGTCCTGGCAGAAGCTCCAAGCCCCTACATGGCCAATGCTGCCCACGCTTCGACCTTTGTACCGGGCTCCGTGCGCCTGGGCGCAGTCTTCGATCACTTTTAGGCCGTGTGCATTGGCCAGCTTCATGATCGGGTCCATATCGCAAGGCCAGCCGGCCAAGTGGACGCAAATCACCGCCTTGGTACGGGGCGTAAGCACCCGCAAGATCGATTCAGCTGTTAGATTTCCGCCGTCCTCTGAAACATCAGCAAATACGGGAATGGCACCAGCATTGACGACACAAGAAACACTGGCAATGAAAGTACGAGGTGTAACCACAACTTCGTCGCCCGGACCAATGCCCAACGCTTTCAGCGCAACATCCAAAGCCAGCGTACCGTTAGCCAGGGCAACAGCATGTGCTGAACCGCACCAGGCAGCAAATTCATTTTCAAACTCGCGACACTCGGTACCCGTCCAGTAATTGACTTTATTTCCAAGAGCAATCCGTCTAAGAGCATCAGCCTCGTCGATAGTGAAGCATGGCCAAGGTGAGAATGATGTATTAAGCATTTATGTAAGACTATGAAAAATTGAACAGAAATAAAATCATGCAGTGTGTCCGGTAGAAATACGCTTTGCAGGGTTTCCGAATACCACGGATTTCTCCTTGACATTGGTAAGGACAACTGACCCAATGCCAACAGTAGCTCCACTTCCAATTGACCGCCCAGGATGAATAATAGATCCGGCACCTAAAGTAACACGATCAGCGACCTTAACATCACCATTTACTTGATTCGATCCAAGTAAAGTCGAGAAATCCCCTATGACACTTTCATGACCCACACCACTTCGACAATTCAAGGTAACAAATTCCCCAATAATCGCGTTGGTAGATATAGAGGAAAATGGACCAACCACAGATCCGTGGCCAATTCGTGTATTGAGTCCTAATACAGAAGTTTGATCGATATAAGTGACAGGAACCCAGTTGAGCGATAATGCCTTTAGGGCCAATTTTTCTTTGAGGACGGGGGATGAAACTGCGAGAACAAAGCGAACTGGGGTGATGATAGATTTAAAATCCATCACTTTAACGCCCAACTGAGGATCGCCGGAATTTTCCTGAACCATAGCGACAGGGCGATCCCAAGAAGGGTCATGCGCCATCCATCCCAAGAGTTCCCTAGCAAATCCTCCTGCACCAACAAACACCAAGGGAAGATCGGCATTCTCAGTCATGAAATTAGTTTCTCCATACTCAAATAACCAGAAGCAAAACTATCAGAAAATTCAAATCCCAATCGTGAATAAAAGCGCTGAGCACGAGTATTTTCACATCGGACATGAAGACTCAAAGCAGTTATTCCATGTGAAATAGCCTTGGCCTCATAGAAATCCATCAATAATTTTCCCACACTTGTTCCACGCTCATTCGGCATGACATAAATTCGCGCCAGATAATAACTATTATTATTAATAAATTTACCCTTACTTGATGCCAGTGCAGCCAATGCAGGGCGCAAAGCCCGAGGGTTTTCGCAGAAGGACATGAATTGGCGAAGCGAATGTGCCTGACGAGAAAACATTTCTTTTAATGGGTAAGCATACAAAAACCCCAGCACTATTTGACCCATGCTAGCAACTATGGGCCTGTAAAAATCACTTGAAGGATCTATTGCAAGCTGATTCAAAGCACTTGCAAGACGCTGTTCACCTGCATGATTAAATAATTGAAAAAAATGCGGATCCGTTTCGTAAATACCACGGTAAAAATCGATAGAGTTTAATGAATCTGTATCATTAACTATTGGGATACAAGTCAAGAGCATGTCCTCCCACCATCGACAGGCAAATCAATACCCGTGATCCATTTGGCAGAATCAGACGACAAAAAAGCCACAGCGTTTGCAACATCTGAAGCAGATCCAAGACCTAGGGGGTAGCGCTTATGGATTCCCGCCAAACTCTCCTCCGACAACTTCTCGGTAACGGTATCTGCCCGATTACTCTTAATCCAACCAGGTGATACGGAGTTAACACGAATATTCCTAGGTGCAAACTCGACGGCCATACCTCTAACTGCCGCCACAACAGCAGCCTTCGATGCAGAATATCCGATCAGACCAGCCTCACCAATTCGATGAGCAATACTCGCAACGACTGTAATCGTCCGCTGTGTGTTAGATTTACTATATTTAGCACTTGTAAATATACGAGAACAGTCAACTGCCCCACTGAAATTAACAGCCAGATGATCCTGCAGAGACCCAGCAGAAATAGGTGATACTGTAGCGAGGCGGTGAAATCCAGCACAGTAGATCAAATGTCGCGGTCTCAGACTGGCCACCGATTGGAATAGTTGGCGGATGGATTCTGTGCTTGTGACATCACACTCCGCACCTTGAAAAGCAGCTCCAAAGTCAACAGGGACAGTGAATTCACCGCTTCGAGTTGTTCCAATAACGTGATCTCCTCGTTTTATCAAAGAGGAACAAATTGCCATTCCAATTTCAGAAGAGCAACCAATTACAAGCGCAGCATCTTTCATTTATAGATTTATTTATTTTTTCGCATTTGCAGAAATATAATCCATCAAACTCTGAACAGTGGTCAATTTCTTCAAGTCTGAGTCACTCAATACCAAACCAAACTCATCCTCTATTGCCGTAATAAGACTCAGCGCGGCTAGTGAATCCCATTTTTCATGATTTTTGTATTCCATATCCAAGTTTATCTCAGCGGCATCCACTTCAAGAGCCTCTGACAGCAGTTCAGCTAAATTAATCATTTGATCTCCAAAATACCTTGTGAAACATTAGGCTGCAACATCAGCGTCGCAGCCCCCCAGCTAAGTCCGACGCCAAATCCACCAAGCATACAACGAAGAGTTTGATCGCCTGTTGGCTCGGTCGCTATCAGCATCGGAATCGTCCCCGAGGACGAATTTCCATATTTTCTTACAATTCGGTCAGGCATTTGATCAGCGGATGTACCAAGCTTTTTCCGAAGTCTATCGATGATAAAGGCATTAGCTTGGTGCAGGTAGAAACGATCAACATCTGAAGGTTTTAGGCCCTCTGAGTCCATTATTTCCTGCAAAAAAGCAGGAACCACAGTCTGAGTAAACGCAAAGACGTCGCGCCCATTCATTCTAAGATTACGTATGCTGCGCAAATTACCTTCCACATCAAGCTCATCGACCTCATTACCAATAATTTTTTGCCTGGCTCCACCAGCAGGAATAATCAGCTTATCAAAACCACTTCCATCGTTACGAATTGTTATTGAAATTTTATCATCGCTCAAGGACTTATTTCTTCTAATGACTGTCACAGTCGCGGCATCGCCCACTAATGGAAAAGAGTTTCGATCTCTACGCGACACTAGGGGACTAAGCACATCGCCAGCGACTATAACTGCACACTCACTATTCGTTGCATCCAAAAAAGAAAAGGACTCAAACAATCCTTTTATATAGCCGTTACAGCCATCATTAATATCCACACAATAAGCATCACTAGGAAAATTAAATTTACCATGGAGAACACTACTGGTAGGCGGAATGACGTAATCTGGAGTTTGACTGATAAAAAATAGAGCATTTATCTCATCAGAACAGAGCAACCCCCGAGACATTAACTCCACAATACCAGCACTTGCCAAATCGCAAGTTGTCGTATTTCCAGTCACAACACGATGCTCGCCATAGCCCATAACTTCTTTCAGCTTTATGCTACTAGATACATCATGCGTATAATTAGAAACTTCATCGTCAAAATAAGATACAGATGAAGGAACCACTCCAATCACAGCCGAAATGTAAAAGGAATCAAAAGATGCATACATAATTTCAGCCCCCTGACTGCAGCTTACGGACCAGATTTGCCATTGCTGCAATAGTCGCAAATGCTTCAGGTACGATTTCATCCCCTGGAATATGTATTCCAAATTTCTTCTCTAACTCAGTAGTCAGCATCACAATTTCAAATGAGTCGATCAATCCATCTGAGACTAGATCCGATGATGATTCAAAATCAATCTCTGGACGCTCGCTCTTTAAAACTTGAAGAATTTGAACTTCCAATTCTTTTCCGGCATTATCGGTAAATCCAGAACTCATGATTTCTCCTCCAAAGTCTTGGCTAACTTCAATCTGTCAATTTTTCCATTTTGATTAAGTTCAAAGGTGGGGACAGCAACCACCTCTCCGGGAATCATATATTTTGGTACCAATTGAGCTAACTCACGACGCAGTTGGACCAAATCGAATTCAAATCCATGCATAGACTCAACAAATAAAACAATTAATTTTCTTCGTACGTCCAAAATAGCAGCACTACGGGCCACTCCAGCCACTTTTGCTGCAGCAGCCTCTATCTCACCCAGTTCAATTCTATATCCGTTAAGCTTTATTTGCGAGTCTTTTCTACCAAGGAATGAGATGCAACCAACCTTATCCCGCCGAACCAAGTCTCCAGTTCGGTAGACCATATCTCTAAATCGATTTTCTAATGGATTCTGAATAAATACAGAATCTGTCTTAGCCTTATCATTCCAGTACCCTAACGATAGGGAACTTCCGCGAACATATAGCTCACCTATTTCATCCTCAGCACATTCAACATCTGAATCATTGATTATCAAAACATCAGTGTTTCGGCAAGGGTAACCGATTGGTAATATATCACCGTCATAAGGCTCATGAAAAGTATATGCAGTGCAGTCAACAGTGATTTCGGTAGGACCATAAAGATTCGAAAACAGCACACCGGGAAACGCTTGAATCCATCTATTTATTTGCGGGACTGGCATTTGTTCACCAGCAAAAAGAACATGCTCTATTGATTGAGGAGGCGTTTTCTCAAGCAAACCTGAGTTAGCAATCGCAACAAGAACTGAAGGCACCCAAAATATTGTGGTAATATTTTTCTGCGCCAAATAATCCAATACCAATTTCGGAAATGCATATACTTTATCCTGAGGTATATGTAATGATGCACCACTCGAAAAGGTCAGATACAAGTCCAGAGTTGAATTGTCAAAATAAAATGGCGCCTGACTTGCAATGCGGTGATTTTGATTAATCTGATACTCTGATCTTGCCCACTCGATATAATCGATTACGCTTCGATGCGCTATAGTCACACCCTTCGGCACTCCGGTTGACCCGGATGTAAAAATTACATAACATGGATCTTGATCGATGACCAAATTTGTGCGCTCGCGTATCTTCGATACTAGCACTGCGACATCGTCATCAAACTCTTTTTCCTGATTCACGTCAGATAGACAGATAATATTTTTTTTATCCTCTGCGAGTTGCTGAGCCTTAACAAAGGTAGCATCAGTACAAACGACGAATGCATCGCCAAGTTGCTTAAAAACCGACCTCAAACGCTCAAGAGGAGAGGAGACATCTACTGGAACATATACACCTCCAGAAAATGTTGTTGCAACTATCCCTATTACTGCCTCAGCTGATTTAGGCATCAAAATGACTACAGGAGTATTTTTTCTCAGCCCCCTACGCTCCATCTCATCAGACAAAATTGCACTACGCCAAAATAATTGCAAATAAGTCAAAGATGTGAAGTCATCTTCCACAGCCAGACTTTCAGGACAGCTCACAGCAGCCGAAAGAATATATTCACTAATATTGATTTTAATCATTTTTTCTTTAAACAAACAAGGTCCATTATTAATGTCTCGATTTTTCACTTCCAGTGAATGCAGGCATGGTTGCTTCGCCTGCCGCACTGATGCCATCACGCACCACCACCTTCTTCACGGTCAACCATAGGATTTTGATGTCAAGCCACAGACTTTGATTGTCCACGTACCATAGATCGAGTTTGAACTTTTCATCCCAGCTGATTGCGTTACGTCCGTTGATCTGAGCCCAACCCGTCACACCTGGTCGCACTTCGTGTCTCCTGGCCTGTTCGGATGAATAGAGCGGAAGATACTGCATCAATAAAGGCCGCGGCCCAACCAAACTCATTTCACCTTTGAGTACGTTCCACAATTCTGGTAACTCGTCTAAGCTGGTAGACCTCAAAAGCCTGCCGAAAGGCGTTAGACGCACTTCGTCAGGCAGCAACTGTCCATCTGGCCCACACTCATCCGTCATGGTACGGAATTTAACCATGGTGAAAGGTTCGCCATGCATGCCTGGTCGTACCTGGCTGAAGAGCACCGGACTTCCCAACTTGCGTCGCACCTGCCAGGCCAACACTGCCAAGGGTAACGCCAATGCTATCAGGGCGAATGTCGCAGCTAGAAGGTCAAAAATTCGCTTCATTCAACTCCCATCCCAGCCAACATCACCCTATTAACCTCATGCACGTTGTACTTGTATTCCGCTATCTGTCGAGACTTTGCACCCATGCTCACCTGTAAAGCAGGTTCCTCAAGAAACCGACGCATGGCATGAGCAAGGGCTTCGGTATCTTGCACCGGGACCAAAAAACCGTTTTCGCCATCGACCACAGTTTCTCGGCAGCCAGGAGCGTCGGTGGTAATGATGGCGCGGCCCATGGCCATGGCCTCCAATACCGTTCGTGGCGTGCCCTCACGGTAGCTTGGCAACACGTACACACTGCATGCTTCAATCGCGGGGCGAACATCGTTTAAGCGACCTAAAAACTCGATGCTCCCATCTCGCACCCATTCATCCAATTCTGTCTTTCCGATGGCATTTGGGTTGCTGTCGATCCACCCCACCAACGCACAAGTCACCTGAGGGTGGCTACGCTTGAGCATACGGGCAGCTTCAGCATATTCACGGACCCCTTTATCACCCAGCAAGCGACCAATGAACAAAAACTTCACCGCCCCCTGCACAGCCCCATCGGGCAATGGCTGCACTATAAACCTGGTAAGATCCACCCCGGAACCATTAACCACACACACCGGTGTGTGTGGTTTTAAGATACCCCGGTCTTGAAATAAAGCCAGATCATCCGGATTTTGAAAAAAAACCCGATTCGATCGGGCCAAGGCCAAACCATACAAGACCTGTACCAAAGCCTGCAAGCGGCTGCGCTGTCCGCCCCCCTGAAAGGCATAGCCCAGCCCGCTGATCAAGGAAAAACGCTTCGGCACCCGGGCCAGCCACGCTGCCAAAGTGCCACAAATTACCGCTTTAATGGTATACCCTAGTACCATCTCTGGCCTGATCTTCAGCATCAAACGCCATAAAGCCCAAGCGGTGCGCAAGTCGGCCACCGGGTTGGTGCCCGTGCGCATCATGGGCACCTGGTGCACTTTCAGACCCATGGCCTCCAACTGATGACGAACGGGGCTGTCAGCTGGCAAGTCTGGGGCGGCCACATGGACATCCAGCCCCTTAGCCAGCAAGGCGGCGATCAAGGGCACGCGAAAATTGATAAAGGATTCGGCAGTGGACCCTACCAGTAGCGCTAGATTTACTCTAGCCGCAGCAACTTCATCCACGAGCAAAGACTGATAAAAAGCCAACATGCGGCCCCAATGGCCCTGCCGTTCAAACCGTTCAACGACACGCGCACGCGCGGCGCTCCCCATTTGAAGCAGCGCTTCTTGTTTGATCTGACTTGCAGACCCCATGGCATGCGCCAATGCACTGGCATCGCGGACAGGAACCAACCAGCCGTTCAAGCCAGGCTCTATCACCTCATTGCATCCACTGATATCGGTGGCGACAACAGGTAGCGCCATGGCACCCGCCTGCAGCACGACGTTGGGAAAACCTTCGCGGTAACTTGGCAACACCAACACATCTGCAGCCTTAAGGGCTGGCCTGATGTCGTGCTGAAAACCCAGCCAATGCACACGCGAGTTCGAATGTAGTCGGCGCATAGTTGCGTCACCCAAAGGGGCTGCCGCGTCCACCCCCCCAACGAGCAGCAAGCTACAGGTCTCAGGCAAACTTTCAAAAGCATCCACCAACTCGTCGAGACCTTTGTCACGGTTCAGTCGCCCAACAAATACATAAACAAAGTCACTGGCCCTGATGCCACAACGGGTGCGAAGATCAGCCGCTGCTTGGGTCAAACCCGCCGCCTCGGGCGAAAAGTAGCCCACATCGACCCCCGCAATATTGCCGCTGCCAATAGGCTGTAACGCCTTGGCCGTGATGCGGCCTAGGTCCAAATCACGCTTGACCCCCTGCCCCTCGGGCACCACATGCGTGGCACAAGCACACAGCAGCCTGTCCACCCACACCAACACGCCACGACGCCAACCTTTTGCAGTGGGCCAAATCAACCCGGTAAAGGTATGCACCCTCACCGGGACCCTGCACACCCATGCGGCCAACATGCAAACCAAGCCAGCTTTGGGCGTGTAGGAGTGGACCATGTCTGGGCGCAGCATCAGCAACAGACGGACCATACACAACACTGACCATAAGTCGCGCAGCAAATGAATGCCACGGTGCATGTTCACCCGGTAAACCGGCACCCCCTCGTGGCCCAGCGCCATGGCGTCAGGGCCAGGGCTTGTGACCAGAACGACATCGAAATGCTGGCTCAAATATTTGGGCTGATCTCGCAAGATGCTCACAAAAGTCTCGGGCACCGTCGTTGCGATCAGCAACCGTTGCCGCCTTGTATGCACCTGTTCACTCGCGGTCATGCACCCAAGCCCTGCTGGTTTTGAGCAGTCAACCAAGCCTGAAACATCAAAACATTCCATAGCTGGCTTTGCCAATTGCGTTGACCAGACACATGCTCCATCCACTTTTGCCGAATGGGTACCGGGTTCAAGAATCCCTCTTGCCGCAAGCGACTTTCATCTAATAGATCATCTGCCCAGCCACGAAGCGGGCCCCGCAGCCATTCAGCAATAGGCACAGCAAAGCCCATTTTGGGGCGCTCAATCAATTCACGCGGCACATGGCGGTAAAGCACCTGTCGCAATGCCCACTTGCCCTCGCCATTGCGTAGCTTCATGCGTTGAGGCAAACGCCAGGCAAACTCCACAACCCTGTGGTCTAGAAACGGCACACGCGTCTCCAGCGAAACGCCCATGGCAGCGCGGTCCACCTTGGTCAAGATGTCATCTGGCAAATACGTTATGGCATCCAACACCATCATTCGCTGCACTGCGTCCAGGCCGTTCAAAGGCAAGGCTTTGCCATTCAAGTGGGTGCTGGGCTCGCAGGCTTTCAGCAAAACAGCATTGGGCTCCCAATTCGTTATGAGCTTAAGGTACAGCTCATCGACCGAACGAGCATCGAGCAAAGCTGCCGCCTTGTGCAACTTGTCGCCCAAATTAGCACTTCGTAAACGTGCAGGCATCAAAGGACGCACAGGACCTAGAACAGCATTCCAGGCTGCAGGCGATAAAGTGCGAATGCCGGCTGCACCCAAAGCTCTCAAACCCAAGGGCAGCTGGTCTAGTTTGCGCCACCCATTGCTCACCGCGGGGTAGCGCGAATAGCCACAAAACAACTCATCACCAGCATCGCCCGAAAGAGACACCGTTACATGCTGACGTGCCAACTGACTCACCAAGAAAGTCGGGATTTGCGACGAATCCGAAAACGGCTCACTGTACAAAGTTGGCAACTTCGGAATCACATCCATCGCCTGTTGCGGCATCACATACAACTCGGTGTGGTCGGTTCCAAGATGCTGTGCAACTGCCTTGGCATGAATGGCCTCGTTGTAGCCTTCTTCGTTAAAGCCGATGGTGAAGGTTTTTACCGGGCGCGAGGACTGCGCCTGCATCAAGGCCACCACGGTTGACGAATCAATGCCCCCCGACAAAAACGCCCCCAGGGGCACATCAGCCAGCATTTGCTTAGCCACTGCGTCCTTCAGCGACTCCTCCAACGCATCCACAGCCTCAGCGTCATTGCCCGTAAAGGGTGCGGCCACCCCCTGCTCAGCCACTTGTGGCAAAGACCAGTAGCGCGTCAACGCAGGCTCTCGTTGCGAAAGTGTGACCGACAGCAGACAGCCGGGTGGCAACTTGTTAATGCCTTGGTATATGGAATGCGGAGCGGCTATGGTGCTGTGGCGCATGTATAGCGCTAGCGCGTCACGGTTGATGTTGGCAACAAACGCCGGATGCGCTTTGAGCGAAGCCAGCTCCGAGCCAAACAAAAAACAAGCCTCTTGACCAGAACCTTGCCAGCCGTAGTACAACGGCTTTTCGCCCAAGCGGTCGCGCCCCAAAGTAAGCGTGCAGTCCTGCTTATCCCACACAGCAAAAGCAAACATTCCCACACAACGTTCGACCGTGGCTCGTACGCCCCAAGCCGAAAATCCGGCTAATAGGGTCTCGGTATCTGAGTGCCCCCGCCAGGCTGGGTGTGATGCTGCGTTGACCAAAGTGCCAAATCGATCCAGCTCAGCACGCAAATCCAGATGGTTGTAAATTTCGCCATTGAAGGCGATCATAAAGCGCCCGCAAGCGGACTGCATGGGCTGCGCCCCAGCTGGAGACAAATCCAAAATGGACAGGCGGCGATGGCCTAGCGCAATGCCTGCTTCATGGTTCCAAAAACCTGCGCTGTCAGGTCCCCGGTGCTCGATGGCCTGAGCCATGCGCTGCAGCAGTGCCGGCGCGACCTCTGCGCGACTGCACTGACCCGCACTCAAGAAACCTACAAAACCGCACATTGGGAGTAATCCGAATTCAATTGCTACGCGCTCACGACTTTTCAGCCATCACACGTTCATAAAATGCCATATAAAGCGCAGCCACATGACTAATGTCATACTCCACCGCCACCCTTGAACGGGCTTGCTCACCCAAGGCAGCCCGCTGAACCACAGGCAGCGCAAGTACATCAAACAAGCCATTTGCCAGGCTTGCCATGTCTCCCGCAGAGACCACACGGCCGGCATTGCCCACAATCTCGGCGCTATCACCCACATCGGTCACTACACATGGCACACCGCAGGCCATGGCTTCACCCAGCACATTTGGAAAGGCCTCGCCGTGCGACGAAGAAGCCAGAACATCGAATGAAGCCATCAAACGCGGTATGTCAGAGCGCCGCCCCAGCAAATGCACGTGCTGCTGCAAGCCCTTTTGCGCAATGGCGTCCACCAAAACAGTATTGCTACCGTCAACGTCCTGGCCAGCCAGCACAAACTGGACCTGCGGCATGCGCGCATGCAACAAAGCTGCAGCCTCCACAAAACCAACATGGTTTTTTTGAGAGTCATACCGCGCCACCAAACCTACCAAAGGGGCATCGCTGCTCAAACCCAATTCGGATCGGACACTGATGCGAGCTGCGGCGTCTGGCACAAACTGGTGCAAATCAAAACCATTGGGAATCACGTGCAATTTATTGGCCGCATAACCAACCGCTGCATGCACCTCACTAGCGCGGTGAGAACACGACAGGATGAAAGTAGGCACCACTTTGGACAAAGCCGCACACAACTTGACAACCCAAAGGGTTGAACGCTTATTCTCTGACGGGGATAAATTACTGTGGCGAATACCCCAAACCACCCGCTTACACCCCAACAAACGTGCTGCGACACCGCCCAATAAATCTGCATGGTACATCCAGGTGTGCACCACATCGGGCTTTGACTTACGCAGCAACTGAACCAGACGCCACATCACCACAGGACCTGGCAGCACACCGCGTTGCATACCCAAGGTATGCACCGGGATACCCAATGCGCCAATGCGTGGACCTATTTCACCAACACCCATAAGAGAAATTACAGTTGGTGTAAATCGATTTCGATCTAGTTGCTGTAGTAGTTTGAGCAACATATTTTCGGCACCGCCTGTGGCAAGATTGGTAATGATTAAATTAACAACAATCATTGAACATCGAGTTAATACAATTAATATATTTTTATTCTTCTTGAGTTCGCTAAATAAGCAACGCCGGAAATAGCAAACCAAAAAAACATTGATGTTATTGGCAGTTTACTTAGCAATATAATCATCGACAAAATAAAAACTTGATTTACAAAAGAATATTTTCCAAACAAAGTTGCAATCAATAAAAAATTTCCAATAAATCCAAAAACAACTATGCTGTATAATAATAATCCCAAATCAGCCCACACATAAGACTCAAACAAGGATGAAAAATCTGTAAAAAAACCAAATCCGAAGAAAAATGTCCAGAAATTATTTATCACGAACTCTGTATAATCGTATATTGCAGAAAAACGGAATCCAATACCGTCTTCAGTGTACGCACCTGAAAAAAATCTAGGATATATATAGACGTCGTATACAATTGGAATTAGGATTAAAGAAAAAATAATAATCGGCACCATGTAGTATATATTTTTGCGCACGAGATATACAAAATAAAGCAACAGGAAAATCATTCCAAACACAGAAAAACTCAAAAATACAGAAAATAAAGTGAAAAACGTCAACCATTGATTATTAATTTTACATTGCAACGCCCCATAAGATTGCGCAAATAAAAATATTAAAAATATCACTGTCGCGTAAGTGCCCGGCTCGTTAAACAATCCAGTAGGCCTAATAAAACCAGCTGCTCCAAAAAAATCAGAATTATATGAACCACCAAATGCCCGCTGAGACTCACCAGTAAAAAAATACAAATAATCGATATATCCAAATCCAAAATAATGTGAAGCAACTTGCAAATAGAAAGCAATCAAATGCAAGCACAAAACCTTTACAATTGAATTATAAAACAACTCTCCATAATTTGCAGAAAAATATAAAGTAGTGAGCGCGACAGAAGAAAACAAAAATAATGCTAAAAATCTTGAATAATACAAATTGTTTGATGAAAAAGAATTTAATAATCCGAAAAATATTACATAACAAAATAATATCAGCAAATATTTAAGCTTTAATAATTCAGTCTTTGCAATTTTCCCAAAGATAAATGGCAATAAAAAAAATGACATAATGCCGGCAAGTACAGGAGGCAGCGCCACATTAATTTCATAAAAATAAAAGGAATCAAGTGTAACAAGGAAAAACCACATTAATACGTAAAACTGCATTATTATTTTACTTAATTTTTTGAATCAAGAAATAAAACATCGATTTAAATACAAGAAGAATTCGCGTATTTACAGCCTTCATTTCCATTAACGATTGCTCGATATCCGATAAATCGTGCGACTTGAGCTTAGAAAAAAAATAACGATTTATGATATTTGCTTTGGCCTCACGCGAATATTCAGGGTGCTTAATAGAAATATCTACGAGATGCCTTCCCAGAAAGTCAACTGCCATTTTACTCTTACTGCTTGTTCTTGTTATCGATTCCGTATTTGTAACGCGATAACAACCCACGAATTTCTTAGAATAGATAGCATGCCCTCTTAACGCCATGTTGAATGCAATCCAATAATCTAACGCAGGTCTTGACACATCAAAATCAAACTTGAATTTTCTTCGATAGATTTGCGTAGAATGCTGCCCAACAAGAGCATAACTAAGTGCAATGTGTTGAGCAGTAACTTTTCTAGGATAAACCCATTTTGCCAACATCGAAGGGAATACACCTATCCTATTGCCATCATCATTGATCAAATGAGCAAAGCCCCAGCACTGTGACGCATGAGGATTTTTATCTAACAAACTGACTTGATGGCTCAATTTACCTGGCAACCACATATCATCGCCATCGCAATGTGCAATATATTCTCCAATTGCAATATCATGAGCAGAGCGATAGTTTCTTGCTGGACCCACATTTTTTTCATGCAGGACAGTTTTAATCACTCCTGGGTATTTGGAAGAAAATTCATTAATGACTTTTTTTGTTGCATCTATTGAACAGTCATCAGCAACAATAACTTCAAAATCAAAATCTGTTACCTGATCAACAATACTTTGAAGGCAAGCACCTATGTATTTTTCTTGGTTGTAGGTCACGATACATACCGAAACTTTTGGCAATTTAAGAGTTTTTTCGTTTTTATCTGACATTTTATCTGAATATTATTTATTATGAATTTTCAATCGAGTACTCATGCCATATCCGATTACCAGTAAAATCAAACCAATAAAAATTAATTCGATGATTAACCACCATCGTGAATTGTCAAGTAACGAAAAGTGCGCAATAATCAACCCAATGGCTGCAGGTATTAAAGCAATCCGACCGATGTCTTCAAATAACCATTGCCAATGAATCATTGGCAACAAACTTCTGTGCACTAGTGGAGTCCAGAAGAAAAAGTATACTGCATTTGAAACTAACCATGTCCACCCAGCCCCAATCATACCATATTCTATTCCAGCCCAGATTAATGATGGAATAAGGAAAAGTACGAAAAGGGCATTGCCAATAACGTGCAGGCGCAGATTGCCCTTAGCATATTGCAGATAATAAGGAAATGCACCCAATGCAAGAAATCCAGAGCCAACTGCATACAGGCTAAGCACTGGACCAGCCTTCTCAGCCAAAACTGAATCACCTGTCCAAGCCCAAAGAACTTGTTTTGAAAACAACGACAATACTAATGCAGTCGGCAGCGAAATAACTGTTACTAATTGAGTAGCTTGACGGTATAACACCAGCAATTGCTTGTGCTGTCCTTCTGAATTTAAGCGTGCCATGCGCGGCATGATGGAGTTACTGATGGGGCCAGTTACCATCATTATTCCGCTTGCCACTAAAACTGCTACAGTGAAGTAACCATAGTCAGCAAGCGGCAAAATTTTGGACAAAATCAACTTGTCCGTTTGAGTGACCAATACCCAAATTGATGATGTAAATGCAATAGACAGTGAGAATTTGAGCACAGGCTTCAACGGTGCCCATTGCCAGTGTATGCGCTGACCGGCAGGGACAGCGGGCAACAAGCGGTAGGCAATTAAGGCCAGACCTGACAGCTCCAAAATAGCGACCCCCAGCTGGTAACCAAAAAACGTCGTGGGCGTGGCACTTACAAACATCAAAACCGGCAAAATCAACACAAAACGCACTGTAGCTATGAGGCTGCTGAAGCTGCTGAGCCAGACCAATCGCTCAGCACCCGATACAACCCCACGGTACAGGCCGCACATCCAACGCAGGGCCACAATGATCGCCATAATTTGTAAGGCATGGGTTAGCTCCGACACTGGCAAATGATTTGCATTAAGCCATTGTGTGGCCATGGATTGAGCCAGTGCAAAAAGGCCACCACCACCAACCAATGCCACGACGACAAACACCCCCTCCAGTGCACGGACCAAACGGCGGTATTCGAGCAAGCTAATGGCACCGCCATTGAACCGCGCACTTTCACGCGCGACGGTAGGTGTGAGTCCCATGTCCAACATGTTGAACCAGACTTGCAGCATGGCAAAAAAACCAACCAAACCATATGCTTCAGCGCCCATGTATTGAATATACAAGGGCACCATGACAATGCCCACAGCAGTGACATAAATTTGGCTGGCGTAACTGGCAAGGATGTTACGCTTGAGGCTCATCTGCCGTCTGTTGCCCGAAGGGGCATCTTTTTTTCTGTTTGGTCAATTTAATGCTGCCTGATGAGGTCAATGACGCGTTCCTGGTCTGCAGTGCCCAGCGAAGGATATATGGGCAAACACATCACTCTCTGAGCCGCATCTGTGGCCACGGGCAAATTGGTGGCTGCTGAAGACGTCAAGCCCCGGTACATGGAGAAATCCGAAATTAATGGATAGAAATATCGCCGCCCGTTGATGCCGTTGTCTTTTAGTTTTTGGTGGAGGGCATCACGGCTGAGTGGGTAATCGGGGCCTACAAGAATCGGGAAATAAGAATGGTTCCGCGTACGGCTGGCTGTTTGGGGCAGGCAGCGGATCCCTTTGACGTCTTTCAGGCCACTGCGGTATGACTCGTCCACCTCGGCGCGTCGTTGCATCACAGTGCCCATGTGCTGCAATTGGAGCATACCAAAGGCGGCGTTGATTTCGCTCATCTTGCCGTTGATGCCAGGGGCTACCACCGTCGTTTCGTCCACAATGCCGAAGTTTTTCAGGTGGTCAATACGTTGCTTAGTCTTGACGTCTGGGCAGACGATGGCGCCACCTTCAAAGGTGTTGAAGACTTTGGTGGCGTGGAAGCTGATGCACGACAAATCGCCATGGCGCAGCACGCTGCCTCCTTCGTCTTCTACACCAAAGGCATGGCAGGCGTCGTAAATGACGCGCAAGTTGTAGTTGTCGGCAATCTTTTGAATGGCCGACACATCACAGGGGTTGCCGTAGCAGTGCACGGGCATGATGGCCGTGGTTTGCGGCGTAATGGCGGCTTCTATTTTGGAGGGGTCCAGGTTCATCGTCTCTGGTTCCACGTCCACAAACACGGGTTTATTGCCATGCCACAGCAACGAATGAGCGGTGGCGACAAAGCTGTAGGGGGTGGTGATGACTTCGCCTGTCACACGCAAGGCCTGCAGCGCAGTGATCAGCGCCAACGTTCCGTTAGAGAACAGAGCGATGTGCTCAACACCCAGGTATTCGCAGAGGGCCTTCTCAAGCTGCTGGTGAAACGGCCCGCCATTGGTCAGGATTTTGTTGTCCCATATCTTTTGAAGATAGGGGGTGAACTCTTCCAGAGGAGGCAGGTAGGGTTGGGTGACGAAGATGGGCTTGGTCATATTGGCTTTTAGCTCAGCGATTGGCAACGTACCAAGGCATTGCCACGCCAATGCCGTCTTGCATGCGGTGCGTGGGCACAAAGCCGAGCAGACGCTGGGCCTTGCTAATGTCGGCTTGGCTGTGGCGCACGTCGCCTGCCCTGAAATCGCGGTAGCTGGGTTGTGTATCGGGACTCACGCCGTCGTTTTGCAATGCGTCGCGCAACGCGGCAAAGAGCTGGTTAAGCGTGGTGCGGTCGCCCACAGCCACGTTATAGACCTGGTCTATGGCTTCGTCTACAGCGCAGGCGGCCAGCAGGTTGGCTTGCACTGCGTTGGCCACAAAGCAGAAGTCGCGGCTGGTCTCTCCGTCGCCATTGATGAACACGGTTTCGCCCTTGAGCAGCGCATCTGCCCATTTCGGAATGACGGCAGCATAAGCGCCGTTGGGGTCCTGGCGGGGGCCAAACACATTGAAGTAGCGCAAGCCTATGGCCTTGAAGCCGTAACTGCGCGCAAACACGTTGGCGTACAGCTCGTTCACGTATTTGGTCACGGCGTAGGGGCTGAGGGGGTTGCCAATGTTTTCTTCCACCTTGGGCAGCGCGGGATGGTCACCATACGTGCTGCTGCTGGCGGCGTAGGTAAAGCTTTGCACTTGGGCATCGCGGGCAGCCACCAGCATGTTCAAAAAACCGCTGATGTTCGTTTCGTTGTTGGCAATGGGGTCGGCTAGGCTGCGGGGCACACTGCCCAGGGCAGCCTGGTGCAGCACGTAATCCACACCAGCGCAGGCTTTTTGGCAGTCAGGCAGTTGGCGAATGTCGCCCTTGATGAACTTGAAATTGGCCCACTGCGCTGGGTTGACTAGGCTTTGCACTTCATCCAGGTTGCGCTGGTGTCCGGTGGCAAAGTTGTCCAACCCGACCACGCGCTGGTCGAGCTTGAGCAGAGTTTCAAGCAGGTTGCTGCCAATAAAGCCGGCCACGCCGGTTACGAGCCAGGTTTTGGGTTGCTGACGCAGTTCTGCTTGAAGTTGTTCGTATCGATTCATGATTACAGCCGTCCGTCTGCCGCGCCCAGAGGCAAAATGCTTTTGACGTCAAACACCACCGCGCCGGGCTGCCCCCAGGCTTTGATGCCGGCTTCGCCCACTTCCATAAACTGTTTGTGGCCCACAGCCAACACGATGGCACTATACTGACCTGCTGCGGGGGCTTGGGCCAAACATTTCAGGCCGTATTCTTGTTCGGCCTCTTGCAGGTCAATCCAGGGGTCGTACACATCCACCTGGGTGTTGTAGTTTTGCAGGGCTTTGACAATGTCCACCACTTTGGTGTTGCGCACGTCGGGACAGTTTTCTTTGAACGTCAGGCCCAGCACCAGCACTTTGCCGCCCAGCACGGGCAGGTTTTTGCGCAGCATGAGTTTGACGGTTTCGTCAGCCACGTGGCCGGCCATGCTGTCGTTGATCCGGCGGCCCGCCAAAATGACCTCAGGGTGATAACCAACCTCTTGCGCCTTGTGCGTAAGGTAGTACGGGTCGACGCCAATGCAGTGCCCGCCCACCAGACCGGGGCGGAAGGGCAGAAAGTTCCATTTAGTGCCAGAGGCCTGCAGCACTTCAAGAGTGTCAATTCCCAACTTATGGAAGATGAGGCTAAGTTCGTTCATCAGAGCAATGTTCACATCGCGCTGAGTGTTTTCAATCACTTTGGCGGCTTCTGCCACCTTCATCGAGCTGGCTTTGTGCGTGCCAGCTGTTATAATTTGTTTATAGAGCTGGTCAACCTCTTCGGCCACAGCGGTAGTACTGCCGCTGGTGACCTTTTTGATAGTGGGCAGGCGGTGTTCTTTGTCGCCGGGGTTGATGCGCTCAGGGCTGTAACCGCAAAAAAAGTCTTGGTTGAACTTGAGGCCACTGACCTTTTCTAGCACAGGTACGCACACCTCTTCGGTAGCGCCGGGGTAAACGGTAGATTCGTAAATCACGATATCGCCCGCCTTGAGCACTTTGCCAACCGTCTCACTGGCTTTAACCAGAGGGATCATGTCCGGTCGGTTGGCCTGGTCGACCGGTGTCGGCACCGTAACGATATAGATTTGGCAAGCCTTCAACTCATCCAGTTGGCTGCTGTAGCTGAGTTGTACTGCCTCTTGGAGCTCTTGGGGACTACACTCAAGGGTATGATCTTGCCCCGATTGCAACTCGGCAATGCGCTTGTGGTTAATGTCAAAGCCCAATACAGGGCGGTGCTTACCAAATTCGACCGCCAGGGGGAGGCCAACGTAGCCCAGGCCGATGATTGCTATTTTTTTATTTGGGTTCATATTGTTGTATTGGCGGTATCAATTGAAATAGCTCCTTCCAACTTCAAGGCATCAATCTCTGCCTTGAGGGAATCGTACTCAGCCATCTTTCGCTTCAGAAAGCGGCCAGCAAGCATGGCTTTTTCGGCAATACCCTTTGGCGTGAGCACATAGATATAGCCAAACTTGTTTTTGCTCTGGCTAAAGTTCTGCACCTTGACCCAGCCTTTGTCGATGAGTGCTTTAAGACAGTAATTGAGCCCACTGGTGCTGATGCCCAGTTTTTCGGCAATCTCGCGCTGCGTCATGTCGGGGTTGTCTTGCAGCATGCACAAGACTCGGAAGTAGGTATCCTCTTGGAGCTGGGATCGGCGGCTGGTCATGTAAGGAAGTTTTGGTCTCGCTACCGCCACGCCGTGTCACGATCGGCAAGCGCGCTAGGTGCTGTTCCATGGCGGAACGTTTGTGCGAATTCGCATGATTATAGATTCCATCAGATGAGTTTCGATGACATGGGCAAAATATTCATCGAAACCATTAAGGTTCTGACACTTCGCTGACGTCTGCTGGCATCGTTTCGGCCTGCTGTTGGACGGCTTCCTCCATGCTGACAGTGTTGACTACCAGTTCACACTGCTCCAGGATTTCGGGTTCGTGGCGTTGGATGTAACTGTTCACCGCCTCGTTGGACAGCAGTTTGGTTAAATACCCCTTGGCCACCACCAGGTTGAGCAGGTCTGAGCCGTATTTTTGCTCGGCGTCTTTGTACTGGGTCTGGACCTGGCTCATTTCCTTCTCGAGTTTGACGATCTGCTCAATGGGCGACGTCTTGTCACGCTCGGCGAGCTTGAGGTCGGCCCGCTGCTCGGGCGGTGTGGCTTTGAGCAGAGCTCCGGCGTGAGCCACGGCAATGGTGTTGCTGGTCACCATCAGCTCTACCGCCTCCACCTGTCGGGCCGCTTTCATGTTGTGCAGAATGCGGGTGACATCTGGCGTGAATTGCTTGTCTTGCAGCAGGTAAATGGCTCCGGGGCAGATGCCTTCGAGCAGGTTGATGCGACGGTTGATGGAGCTCAGGTTGACGTTAAATGCCCGGGCCAGCAGCTCGCGGTTGACGCCCCGGTCGATGGCGCGGCGCAGCATGTAGTGCTCTTGCACCGTGGAGAGCAGGTTGATGCGGTGGTTGTAGCTGAAGGTTTCGTCGTCTTTGGCCATCAGGCAGGGCGCAGTTTCCATGCCCAGCTCTTTAAGAGCCAGAACGCGCAGGTGGCCATCCAACAGCAGGAACTCTGACTTTTTGGAGTCGGGCTGGACGACGGACAGCGGCTCAATGAGGCCGATTTCGTGGATGGACGAGACCACCTGTTTGTATTTGCGGGTGCTCATGGTGCCGTCCACGATTTTTTTGCTAGGCAACAGGTGATCCAGCGGCACCTGGTAGGCCTCCAGGTCAAACCCCAGCAGGGTCTTGAGGGGCTACGTGGGCAGGTCTGGCTCACCCTCCCCATCTGCTTGACTGGCGGGCTGGTAGATACCGGGGTACATCACGGCGATTTTGGGTTGGGCGTTGCTGCTGGGGTTCATGCTGGTGCTCCTTCAAATTGGGTGATGCATTCAGCCAGGTACTTGGGCAGAGTGTCCAGCCCCTCGGCGCGCAGCAGGGTGACAAAGTTTTCGTCGGCAAAGAGTTTTTTGAGGCCCTGCACCACCAGCAGCAGGCGCTGGTGCGCGTGCTCGGCTTTGAGAACCATCTTTCTCTGGCGCTCGACCTCTTTTGGTAGGTGCGCACCAGGCTGTAGCTGGAGGTGGGTGGTTTGATCTGTGCTACATTAGGCGAAAGTGAGCCCAGTTGCTGGCGTTTTTCAATCAGGGGCTTGGCCTCGATGATCTGGCGGCCTTTGAGTTGGCCGTTTAGATGATCACGCCCTTTTGCCAAAGACGCAGAAACAATAAAACCAGCAAACCCGTTAGCGTTGCCGGTTTTATTATTGAGAGCCCTCTGCTCTAACTCAGCCCGCTAAAACCCAATATCAGGCCAAACGAGGTCAAAGTTAGTGATGTTCAGTCCGCCTTGACTCAAGCTATTTTTGCCTACCTAAGTTTTCGGTAGGCGCCCCGACCACCTGTCTAGCCGGCAATGCATTGCAAAGTGCGGCAAGCTCACCCCTCACGTCATCGATATCGGTCTTCAAATCTTCATACTCCTTCATCTTTCCCATCAAAAAACTGGCAGCAAGCGCTACCTTTTGAGAAATTCCAAGCGGAGTGAGGACGTAGAAGTAGCCGAACTTGTTTTTGGAGTGGCTAAAGTTTTGCACCTTCACCCAACCCTTGTCGATCAGTGCCTTGAGACAGTAATTCAGTCCGCTGGTGCTCAGCCCCAGGGCTTGAGCAACCTCACGCTGAGTGAGGTCGGGGTTGTACTGAAGCATCCGCAGGACCCTGAAGTAGGTGTCCTCTTGAAGCTGAGAGCGTCGAGCAGTCATAGTGAGAGTGAGAGTGAATTGGCTTGAAGCACACTACTGCCATAGTCGCATCCGATGGACCACAGGCCGGCAAGACAAAACTCCTGCAAAGCAAGCAAAAATTGCGAGCCGTGGGTCTGATAGGTCTCGGACAATTCTAGCTCGGAATCCCCCCTGTAGGGGGACTCAATTTATCAAATTGGGGGTGTCAAACAGTACGCCCAAATGCTCTTGCCAAAGAGCCACGAATGGCGTTCATTTTGGACGCAGACTCGGGGTTTTGCCCGGCGTTTCTGAGCGCTTGACGAATAAACACCCAAAGCAGCAAGGCAAAGCCAGAGGCCAGGGTCGCAATGATGGCGATGAGGGCCTTCTTGGGCTTGGACTTTCTCTCCGGCGGCTGGGCCACATCAAGCACCTGAATGACCGCCCCATCCCGAGCCTCGTCCACCTTGGCCAGCTCGAACTGCTTCGCAAAGAGCTCAAAAAGCGTCTCGTGGTACTTGAAGTCTCTATACCGAGCCACATAGTCCCCCTGCCCTGCAGCCTGGGGCACCTCATCTCGCTCAGCCTTGGCAAGCTGCTCCCGCAAAGCTAAAAGCTCAGTCAGAGCCTGCTTCATGGCAGGAGCGGCCTCAGTCAAATACCCCCGCATGCTGGCAATCTTGATTTCTTGAGCAGAAATTCCCGCACGCAATCGCGCCACGGCCTCAACCGCCGCAGCTGGGGTGGACTTCAAAGCAGAGCTGTTCACCCCAGTAGACTTCAAAGCAAGTTCTGATTTGACAAGGTTATCTTTGGCCAACGCCAACTGCTTTTCAAAAAACACACGCCGTTGCTGAGCCTCTGTCACCGCCAGCCGCCCCAACAGCTTTTGCAACTCCTCAGCATGTGCGTTGGCCAATTGAGCCGCAAACTGAGGCTCTTTGTCATCAACCTCAACAGAAATCAACCCATCTTTTCCAGAGGCAACACGCGAGTTCCCAGACAAAGCTACACGTGCATCAGTTTTTGTTTGCGCCTGATAGCGGTCCATCAACTTAAACCGCTCAATCAAAGCATCCTGCACACTCACACTCTTCATAAAGGCAATGTACTGGTCCGAAGGGTTCTTCAACCCCGTAGCCGCCCCCGCCAAGCCCCCCAAAGCCCCCAAACTCGCCAACATACTGGCCGCAGCACTCTGCTGTTGCTGCGGCGGTAAGAACTGCGTCTTGGCCGTGTAAGTAGGCGGAATGAAAAAGCTGATCCCCAAAGCAGCCAGCCCCGCAGCCAAAGGCCCCAAAACCAGCAAACGCAAGTTATCAACCAGAACCTGCAACAAATCCAGCAAACTAATGTCGTCATCGCCCTCAGGCACCGAGGCGGACACGGGTGTTGAATCGTTCATGCCACCCTCCCCTTAGTTCCGCAAGGTTTTGACAGCAGCCGCACCCAGGCCAAACTGGTAGAACAGCTGCGTCCAGTCTTTGGCCCCCATGATGAACTGGGTGTAGCTGCTGCGACGGTCCAGCACCTCGGGCACAAACACCGAGTCGCCG
>JACCDW010062376.1_pt1 | contig 23662 bp, 24 predicted proteins | sample 7449781 | NCBI WGS metagenome assembly JACCDW01 (sample SAMN15323449, study PRJNA562643) | freshwater metagenome | isolation source: river surface water | place: USA:Blue River Watershed | collected 2017-08-18
CCACCCATGAAGAACGGGCGACCGCCGGCGGCACGCAGCAGCGCCACCACCTCGTTCACCGGGGCGAGCTCTCCCTCGAACTTCAGCAGGTCGGGGCGGTGTTGGTTGGACTGATTCATGGCTTTGTTTCGAAAAAAGGGGCCTTTTCCCCAAATCAAAAACACCGACATCATGCTGTCAACAGTATAATAAGTGACAGTAATCTCATCTCGAGTTGAGGAGAAAATAATCAATTGATCCCGACTAGTTGCCCTGCCCCATTCGAAACATCGATGACGCGACGAAATCCTTGAGAACCACCTAGAGCAGACGTGCCGGGAATCATAAACCGGCGCAGTTCAAACGTCCTGAACCCCGGAAACCCTCTCATCCATCGGCGGCCGCGGTGCCGGCCAATCATCCCATCGGTAAGCGAGAAAACCAGGGCCAGATACGGGCCTCCTAGTATTTTGATCTTAAGCAGGACAGAACTTCCCCCGCCTTGGCCCGGAAAACTTCATCCAACGGCGACGAAACCCTGATGAATAGGTCCAACGAGCTGGCAAGCTTAAGCACATCCGTCCCGCCCCCCATGAGGGTCAAAGGATCCACCCTACCCCCGCATAGATGCGAATGAACTAAATCGAGGCATTCACGATAACGTGGACCCAAAAGGGGGTGCCCAAGATAATCGCGGGCTTCATGTTCCGCCAATGCATACTTCATCGACGTAGCTGAGGTTCCCGCCCTGGGCTCCTGCGGGAAAATCCACCAAATGCAACAGCCGGTCTTGCGGCCGGACCGCAACTCCAAGATCACTTGGGCGTAGGTTTCCTCCTGAGCATGGATAAATCGTTCCAATGACATATCCGGGGCGCTATCGTAGGATGCGAACCAACAGGTCAAGGGAATCTGCCGCAACCTGGCCGGCCCGACCTACCCGTACCGCCAGCCGACCTAGATGCGTCGCGGTGGGCGAAACTGCAGGAAACGACCGGCTCTTAAGATGACGCCTCAACGGGAAACGCGGCAATGTTCGTGAATCGATCGCTCACCAGATGAATTTGGTCGCGCACTTGCTGCAGTACCAAGTGCGCTCGTACTCTTCCATCTTGACCGCCATCTCCTGCTTCTCCCGCTGCCCCATGTTGGACTTGGACAGTTTGTACAAGCCGAAGCCGAGCAGAGCGACCAGGACGACGAACGCGGGACTAGCTGACACCGATCCGGCCAGAGCGCCGACCAAGCCGAGGATGAGCATGAACATCAGGATGCTGGAAAAGCCACAGCCCATTTCATCGGGGGGAGCCAGCTGCGCAGCCAACCGCGACCTTGAGGTCCTCGAACTATTCCAGGAGCGGGGAGATGAGCGCCTGCCCCATCCGTAGGAAGTGCCGCTGCTCGTGGAGTCACGCGTTCCGGCGAGATAGATCGCGCGCGCCGTCTTGATCGTCTTCGAATTGCAGTTCGGACACCTGTCGGGAGGCTGCGCCGGACGCGGCGGCAAATGACTCACCGGCGGCGGCTGAACGGGCTGCGTAGGATTCGGGTTCTGCGTAGGGTAGGAAGTGGGCGTGGGCGCGGGGAACGGCGACGGCAAAGGACCAGGAAACGGGGCGGGCGCTGGTGCGGGCGCGGGCGCGGGATAAGGCGACGAAGGCGGCCGGCTCGGCGGTGGTGGCTTCGGCTCGGACGAGGGCAAGGAACTCGCGGCCGTGGGCTGTCCGAAACGCGGCACCCCCATGACCAAGGGTAAGCTGGCCATCGGAAGCCAGCTTGACATGCCCTTGTACCAATAGTGGTCGGTTGGTTCGATTTTGCCGGCCTGCCAATGCTTCAGCACCGCGGAAGCATCGAGGCGGAAGATCTCCGTCCCCGCCCGCGAGATATGGTAGGTGTTCTTATCTCTATTGAAGGACATGGCGCATCTTCTTGAAGCAAACTATGGTCAAACCGGGGCCCGTCACCTCAAAAACCCCGCAATTCGGCGGTCGTTGGGTCAGGGCCTGGCGAGCTGCTGCTGCATCTGCTGGACCGAGGCCAGGTAGGTGGACAGCAAAACCACGCTCAACAACGCGCTGCCCAGCCCGACCAGACCCCAACCAAATGTGTTATACAAGGCATGAAACAAAGCCGGTACGCAGATGGCCAGCACCCACAGCCCGTAACGCTTGCGCGGGTTGATCACGGCAAACGAGATGAAATAGCCCGCAATCCCCGCCCAGATGGCGTGGATGAAGGGCAGCGAAGTGAGGCGGGCGATATTGAGGAAATAGGCCTCATCGACGCCTTGCTTGCGGTTGAGCGTCATCTGGTAGGCGACTCCTTCGCAGATCCCGAATCCCAGCCCCGAGATCATGGCGTAGAAGACCACGGTCTGCGGGAGGAGGAGCACCCCCGGCCTTCGCACCAGCCAAAAGACGAACGCAGCCTTGCACACCTCCTCGCTCAGCCCCACCCCGAAAAACATGCCGAAAAACCTGGGGATAACCGACGGGGATTCGGCCCAGCCATAGAAGTTGGTCCAAGGAGGCACCCGCTGCAGCAGCAGGAGGACGGGAATGGAGACGAATCCCGTAATGAGGAAGGCCTGGACGCAGGTCTTCGGAATCATCTCCGGGGTCTTGAAAAGATAGTAGAAAAACAGCGCCCAGATGACCGAGAAATAAAGCGCGAGCGCCCAGTAGCCGACCCACGCCGCCGGCGCGATGGCCAAGGCTACCGCCGGCCCAAGGCCGATGACCGCCAGATAGACCAGCCTGCGATCCTTGAACCAAACCAGCGAGGAAATCGTCCCCCAGGGAAAGAGCAGCTTCGGGTCGAAGGAGCGTAGGTTTTCGTAGGTTTGCTTGAAGGGGTTTCCCGCGCCAGGCGTGGCGCCGCTCACTCCTTGTGCCGAAAGCAGTTGCGACAGAGGCACCGGGACTGACCCGGGCGCGGAGGCATCACGGCCTAGATCGTGCGGCAAAAGGCTACCCTGGGCCAAATATTGCTGGACCGCCTGGAGAGAGTAAGGGCCAAATTCCTGGTTGTTCCGGCTGACGATGATACGCACTAGACGGCATCAAGTTAAGGTTGCCTATCCCGAACGCTGGTCACCCTTCCAATTCTTCTTCATGATCGGCCCGCCCAACTTACAGGACGGACAGGTAAACGACCGGGGGGGCGGACTCGACAGGCAACTGATCGCGGAGCAGTTACCGCAGAAAATCAAGTCGGAGGACTCACAGAAGGGACAAGGGGAGCAACCATCGAGTTTGCTTGAATCAATCTTGGGGAGATTGAGCTGGGACCCTCCGGAAATGGAATCCTCACCCACCAGTGGATGGGCGCCCTTGGGGAAATAGGCCCCCTCGTCGGCGACGAAGGAGTAGCGTTGAAGATAAACCCCACGACCGTGCTGGCAGTGAATCTTAAGGAACACCTGCCGAGGGTTGCCGTCGTGCGCGGGAGCCTTGCTGAGGTCGATGCGCTTGACCGCGGGAGGGAGCTTATCGAGGGCGGACTTATCGTCGCCTTCGCCGACGGCCCGGCTGGCCGTATCGACCGAACTCGAGATCCACCGGAACAGGCTACCCATCGCCTCCGAGTCCATGGCATCGACGTGGAGCACGGCGGGGGTGATCGCGCCGAGCTGACTCCAGTCGACGTCATCCCCGCACCCGATCGCGTAGATGGTGGACTTGGTGGCCTTCAGCTCCGCGGCGGCCGCCTGCCATTTGTCGGTGGAAACGCCGTCCGTCAAAATGAAGACAATCGGACGAAAATCCCCCTTCACGTCGACCGACCCCTTACGGACTTCGGACTTGATGGACTTGGCCGCCAACGAGAGCGCATCGCCCAACGCCGTGCCCGAGGCCAGCGGGAGCGACGGCGGCTGCACGTCTTCGAGCGGGATCAGCGGCGTCAGTTGCTTCGCCTTGGCGGCAAAGGTGATGAAGCTGATGTAGACCGTCTCCAACGCATGGGGATTTCTTCGCAACTCCTTGAGCATGGCGTCGACGGACTTGCGGACCCCGGCGATGCCGGGGCCGATCATCGACTCGGAGCAGTCGAGCAGAACATAAACTGGCAGACGGCGCATGGCGGGGATGTGCGTGCAGCGGGCCTAGGCGGTCAGGACCTGACCAGGCTCCAGGCCTTCTTGAAGGGCCAGAAAACGACCTTGAACACCCCGCCGACGATGAAATCGACGAGTTTCATGGCCGGGACGAAGATCTTGAGCACCGGACGGGCCAGCTTCTGGAAGGCGCCGATTTCCGCGTACATGATGGCCAAGGCCAGGATGATGACGATGCCGATGAACTTGCCGAGCGGGCCGATGTGCACATGGGCGATCAACTCGGTGAGGAGAAGTCCGCCGACGTAGCCGATGAGCACGAACGAAGTGGACTCGAGGATCGGGAAACGCTCGATGAGCTTGATGCAGAGGCCGGCCACGAAGCGCAGGGCAAGGATGCCGATGAAGACGCCGGTGCAGACGACCCACAGCTTGTCGGAGAGCGCGACGGCGGCCACGACGTTGTCCACGCTGAGGCTGAGGTCCATGATCTCGATGGCGACGATGGTGGCCACGAGCCCGCGTCCCGCGGCATGGACGGCGGCCTCTCCGCCCCCCTCCTCGGCCTCCTCCTCGGCCGCCTTCTCGGCGAAATGCTGGGACATCAGGTAGATGAGGTAAGCGGCGCCGACGATCTTCAGCCAGGGATTGGCGATAATCGCTCCGGCGCAGAACAGGGCGATGCCGCGGAAAACGTAGGCGCCGATGATGCCGAGCTTCAGGGCGAGCTGCTTCTGCTCGCCGGGAAGGTGCGAGGCCATGGCGGCGATGGCCAAGGCGTTGTCCACGGACAGAAGCCCTTCGATGATGATGAGCGAGATGATTACAGGTACGGCGGCCTGAAGTTCGACCAAGGAGGGGAGGAAGTCCATAACGGGGGGTAAGCGGCCATGAAACCCAGCCAGGAGTCGAAAAACAACACTAAACCTACAGAATAACCTACGCCTTCACCATCTGGACGCCCACCACCCTACCCCCGTCACCCGCGTCAAGCATGAGCTTCTGGCCTTCGAGGAGTTCGACTTGTCCGCCAATGGCGATGGGCTTGGGGGCGCCGTCCTTGGTGACGTCGGCCAAGCTCGCGAGCCGCTGGTTCACGAAGAGCCACTTCCCGTTATGGAGGGAGAAATACCCCACCGGCTTCATGTCATCGGCGGAAAGGCTGGGCGACAGCACCACGTTCCGGTTGGCGTGCCACTTATAGAGATACTGGTTGGAATACACCATCAGGCGGTGCTTATCGTCCCGGTAGACCCCCTTGCCGTAGTTGGTGTAGAGATTGAGCACAGGCAACGAACCGGCGAACGCCGTTCCGCAGAAAGGACACTTGGGCTTGGTGCTGTTGTCGAAGACATACCACTTGTGGGAACAGCCCGGATTCGAGCAAGGCTGCATGAGGTCCACGGTCTTGATCAACGCGGATTCCCACTCGTCGGCAAGTGGGCGAGCACTCGGATTATGGAGACCGTCGACGAAGGCCCGGTCGAAAAGGGCCTTGAGGTAAGGTCCGGTGATCGAGTAGGGCAACTTGGTGACGTCGGCGAAAGGCAGGTCGCCCTTGCGGACCTCCTTGAGGTTGGGACGATTACGGGTGTCCGTGGGGTGCTCGATGAACAATGCCTTGGCCCCCATCTCCAGGCTCTGACGCTCTTCCTCGGTCTTGGCCGGATGGATCAAGCCACCCTTGAGCGGGTGGCGGTAAAGCATGTACATGTAGATCAGGACGGCCAAGGCATGTCGGTCCGTCTCGATGCGCGGCAGCTTGCGGTTCGGATCCTTCACCGGCAGGTGCAAAGTCGCCATGACCTCCGGAGCGATGAAATCGGGGGTCCCGATGACGTCGGGCGGAAATTTGCCGGGAACCACGAGCCCGTCGATGTCGATCACGGCGGCGCTGCCGGTGGTAGGGTCAACGAGCACGTTCTTGTAGGAGAGGTCGGAATGGGCCAGGCCGGCGGCATGCAACCGCTTCACGGCCCTCGCGATCTTGACGCAGATCTGGAAATAGCTGCGCCAATCTCCGCGCTCGCGCTCATCCAGGTACTTCTGCTGGTGCGTCCCGGTGGAGAACCACTTCCCCTCCTTATCCTTCCCCTTGATGTTCAGGAGACTGTCGTTGTTCTTCGAGCCGAACTTGAAGAAGAAATGGCCGGCGTAAGTGGGGGCGCATAGGCCGAGCCGTCCGTTATGCTCGACGACATGGGTCGGCCAGCAGTATACGCTCTTCCAATACTCGCCACCGGGCTGGTCGAAGATGCGTTGACGGTAGATGCCGACGATGTTGGCAAGGCGATCCTTGGCGTTGAAGTCCTGGGGAGCGCGGAAGAAGGCCACGACATAATCCTTCTTGGGCGAGAAGTAGACATCCTTCATGCCACCTTGACCGATCATCTTATCGACGAACTCGATCGGGGTACCGTCGGTGGCGGTGAGTTTCACGATATTGCTCATGGCGTTCGGTAATTGCGTCAGATGGTCGCGGACGGCGAGTCCTTGGCGTGCGGCGGCAGCAGGAACACGATGGTGCGGTCATCGTGGTTGCCGGCCGATTTGAACGAAAGCCACTTCAGCAGACGGGCTTCGGCCCCCTCATCTTCGAATTTCGCGGCCTCGGAGACCTCCGCCCAGAACTTATCCCAACAGGCCTTGTCCTTGAGGCTGGCTTCCGTCGGAAAGCGCGGGTCGGTGATGCCGTCCGTCATGAGGACTACGGCGCTCAGGTCCTTGACGTGCGCGGCATGCAGGCGTTTCATGCTCCTGTCGTAATCCTTGAAAACATTGGGAACCGTCAGGAAGACGGTCTGCCCGGAGAATTCACCGCTATCAGGTTCGCAGAACGCGATCGGCGACCCGTCCCCCTGCCGAACCCCTACGCCGCCGTCCCCGATGGTGAAAGAAACCAGCAGCCAGCCGGCGTCCACCTTCTTGGCCGCACAGATGAGCAAAGTGGTGTGGAAATCCTTCTGAGGGAGGGGTGGCTCCATGCCGGCGGCCTCCTTCTGGATGGCCTGCAGGGCTGCGTGCGCGGCGGCCGTGAGCCAGTGGTAGAGCAATTTCTTGAGTTTGATCGGATCGTCCTCGGCGACGAGGGGCGCGCTGGCTTCCTCCAGTTTGGCTGCGCCGCCGTCATCAAGCCATTCGCGGAGGAAGGCCTGGGAAGTCTGGCAAGCGAGCTCGGATCCACGACGCGAGAGCTTGGCCGATCCGGCCCCGTCTGCGGCGACGAGGAGATGCCAACCCGAAGACTCATGAAACGACACGCGGTAGTCGTCTTCGCGGAACAAACCCTCGTGGGCATGCGAACGTCCGCGCATGCTGGCCGCGAAGATGCGGGCGCACGGGGTCGGGAGCTTCTCGCAGGCGGTGTTCGATTTCTGGAAGGGGGCATCCGCGGGCGGCTCGATGTTCTTCCATAGCGAATCCGGGTCGGGATTGATCGTCACCAGCGTCGATTCAGTGATGATCGGATGGAATGGGCGGTCGGGATGGATGAAGTCGGCCTCGATCCGATGCTCGCCCGACACTGCGGGGGCGCAGATGAGCTCCATGCTCGCGTCATCCACCGAGATGCCGATCGCCTCCATGCCCCTCCATTTGACGGTCCAACCCTCCGCACCGGTGAGCACTTTGGCGATAGGCACGCGCGTTTCCTTGCCGACGGTGAGGTTGACCGGGAAACGCTTCTCCAACTTCGGGCGCTGGGATATGGCAAGAGGCTGATAGGCCTGGAAAAGGGCCGCATGGAGCTCGCGCAGATTCTGGGGGCGCTTCGTCGGATCGACGGACAAGGCACCATAGATCGTCCTGGAAAGCTCGGGCTGCCCTGGGATGTTCAGGGAGGAAAGGTCGGCCTGCCAACTCCAGAGACGGCGTTTCCCCCGGGTGGGCGGATGCCCCGCGAAGGCGCGATAGGCGATGGCGGCGACGGCGTAGACCTCGGCCTGCGGGGAAACCGGGGCATCGTCGGTCAATTCGGGGGCCCGATAATAAAGGAAGCCGGCCTCGCGCTTGACCTCGGATTTCGCGAGATACTCCAGGTCGACTTCCTTGCCGTCGTTCACGAGCAGGGTCTCGGGGACTAGGCTGGGGCGAGCGCGGCCCTCACCGAATTGCTTCTCCTCAAGGAAACGCAGGACCCTGCCGAGGGCGAGGAGTACGCGTTGCGGTTCGCCTTCGGCGGTGTCATCGGCCCAAAGGTCAAAGGTGTTCAGAGGTTCGGGGGTCATTAGGCGGAAAGATGCCTCAGCAGACCAAGCTGATCTCGGGAGGCGGAGGCGGGAGATTGACCTCGGACGAGGTGCCGGCGCTGACGTTGCCGTTGGCGACGGCCGACGAGACCCACTTGAAGAAGGCGAGGAAGGTGTTGCCGTCCATGGTGTCGAGCGTGACCACATGGCTGCAGAGCAACTGCAGCTGGGCACAGAGACGATCGGCATCCTGCTTGCTCTTCGCCGCGTCCGCCGACCGGGACTTCATGACGGCGGCGCAACCGACTACCGTGCCAAATCCGATCGACTTGACGTGCGGAACCATCGCGGCGTACTCGGCGGAATCGGAAGGCACGCCATCGGTCATGATGAAAAGCAGCGGACGCCAGTCGCCCTTCTGGGTTTGCGTCGACTTGACGACATCGGCCCTGACCGAACGGCATACCTCCCGGAGGGCGAGCCCGGTCATGGTCGGGCCGGAATCAGGCACCACGAGCTCCGGAAGGATGAATTCGTCCAGCGGCGTAAGCGGCACAAGGGTGCGGACCTCGCGGTCGAACGTCATCAGGCAAAGGTTGACCGTGTCGAGGGCATGGGGATCCGTGCGCAGCGAGGCCACCAAGGAGGCCAGGCCATTCTTCACGGACTCGATGGGCTCCCCCTTCATCGAGCCGGAAGTGTCCAGCAATATGTAAACTGGGAGACGTCGAGTCATGGGATGGAAAACTCCGGCCCGGCCGCCGACGCTCAGACGACGACCTTGATTTCAGGCGGAGGCGGCGGGAGCTCGCTCAGGCCCTGGACGTCCTTGCCCGCCTGCTCGACGCTCTTGCTGCCTTGGCTGACGGAGGCGCTGATCCACTTGAAGAAGGCCTTCATCGAGGCGGTATCCGCGGTGTTTAGCCTGACGACGGACTCGGTGATCTGCTTGAGCGCCGTCTCGTCGCCATTGTCCACGCAGCAACCGACGATGACGCCCCACTTTTCCTGACGGAAACGGGCGAGTCCCTTCTGCCAATCGTCGGTCGGACCGCCGTCGGTCATCAGGAAGACCATCGGGCGCCAGTCCCCCTTCGTGGTGGGGGTCGTCTTGACGAGATCCTTTTTGACGCTGTCGGCCACCAACTCGAGGGCGGCGCCGAGGTCGGTCGAGCCGTTAGCATCGATCGACGGAGGCTGGAAGGCCGTGAGTTCGGTGAGCGGGACCGCCACCTTGGCGCCGCTGCTGAAGGTGATCACGCTGAGCCAAGCCGTCTCGAGCGCGTAGGGATCCTGGCGAAGCGATGCGACCAGCATCTGGACGCCATTCTTCACCTGCTCGATGGGTTCACCGGACATGGAACCGGAAGTATCGAGGAGAAGGTATACGGGTAGACGACGGCTCATGGTGGTATGGGGTGAGGGGAAGTCACTAATAAGGCGACAAGACTTTCTTAAGCAACTCAACAAAAGAGCTTCATTTATCCGTCCCAACCGGCGTCGGGAAACGCGGGAAACATGCCGATTTGCCCCCAGCTTGGCCTTGGAGAAGGCCTGGAGGGGGCCGGCGGGCCGACGTCAGGCGAAGCGGTTCGCGTACTTGGCGGTGAAGGCCGCGAGGCCGCCCTTGTAGCCGATACCCATGGCCTCGAAGCGCCACATCCCTCCACGCTTGTAGAGGCGACCGAATTCAACGGCGGTCTCCACGGAGAAATCTTCGCCCAGCTCATATTTGCAGATTTCCACCTGGGTGTCGGCGTCGTAAATCCGGATGAAAGAATTGCGGACCTGGCCGAAATTCTGGCGCCGGGAGTCGAAGTCATGGATGGTGACGGTGAAGATGATTTCCTCGATCCGCGCGTCCACCTTCGTGAGTTCTACGCTGAGGGTCTCGTCATCGCCCTCGGAGCTGCCGCCGGTGCGGTCATCACCCGACGAGGCAACCGATTTATCAGGAGAAACGGGGTTGTTGTAGAAAACGAAAAAGCCCTCGGCCGGAATCTGCTTGTCCCCCGCCAACATGAAAGCCGAGGCGTCCAGGTCGAACTCCTCGCCCGGCCGGGCGCTGGGATCCCAGCCGAGACCGACGGCGATCCGCTGGTGACCGCCCGGCATATCCATACGCTGACCCTTGGTGAGATTGATGGCCATGGCTTCGGAGATTAAACCCTAGAATCAGATATACTGGTTGGCCAAGGCTTCCAAGCCGCCGACGCGTCCCCGGCCGATGGCTTCGAACTTCCAGGCGCCATTGCGCTTGTAGAGGCGCCCGAACTCGACGGCGGTCTCGGTCGAGAAGTCCTCGTCGAGCTCGTACTTCAGGAGTTCCTGGCCATTGGTGGCATCGTAGATGCGGATGAACGCGGCGCGGACCTGGCCGAAGTTCTGGCGCCGGGCCTCCGCCTGGTCGATGGTCACCGCGATGACCACCTCGGTCACCCGGGCGTCGAGGGAGCCGAGGTTGACGAGGATGGTCTCGTCGTCGCCGTCACCCTCGCCCGTACGGTTGTCGCCGGAATGCCGGACGGACTTATCCGGAGACTCCAGATTATTGTAGAAGACGACATGGGACTCGCTCAGGCATTTGCCGTGCTCGCCGACCAGGAAGGCCGTCGCGTCGAGGTCGAAGCCCTGCCCCGGGGAAGCCAGGGGATCGGGATTCCAGCCAAGTCCGACCGCCACCTGCTGCAGACCGACGTCGACGCGCTGACCTTTGGTGAGATTGAGGGCCATGATGGGGAAGGTTTAGGCGTTGCGATACTCCTTGGCGATACGCAAAACCGTCTCCCCGACGAAGCGGTCGGAGGTGGGTTCGCCGATGGCTCCGAACTTCCACCCCTCGCCATGTCGATAAAGGCGGCCGAGGATCAAGGCCCGGCGGCCCTTGAACTGAGGCTCGGCCGCGACGTTGTAGGAGGCCACGACCTCGCGCACCTGGGTGGGCGTCCCGTCGAACATGCGGATCTTGGCGTAGGGAATCATCGAGAAGTCCTCTTCCCCGACGTTATTGAGGAAGAAGATGACCTGCGAGATATTGGCGGGGATGCGCGTCAGGTCCACGGTGATGGTCTCGTTGTCGAGGCCATCGTCGCCGCCCGAATCGCCGGCCCGGTCGTCCCCCGTGTGCCGCAGGGCGCCACCGGCGGCGGTCAACTTACCCGGGGGGAGGCCAAAACGCGAGAGAATCGCCACATTGTAAAGCGGGGAATAGATATGGTCGCAAAGATCGCCCTTGCCGTCGAGCAACGCCGCGCTGAGGTCCAGGTCGACGTCCTCGGTCTTGGTGCCGAATCCGAGGAAGCCGGGCTTGGAGATGCCGCCCCAATTCACGCCCACGCAGAAGGAAGTGAGCGCGGTGCCGGAGGATTTGCGCAGGTCGATACGCTGGCCTTTGACAAGGTTGATAGCCATGGTTTGGGGGTTCGAAAATTAGTAATGTTTTAGAAGGGACCATGTCGAACAGTTTTTTGGCCTTGGCATGCGTCCATTCGATGGACCGCCAGACCATCGACGGTCCCTTGCGGTCGCCCACGCCACGCAAGGCTTCAGGGCCAGATTGGGCGGCGGCATCCGCCCCCTTTCCACCCTGCCCTGCGCCGGGACGGCTTGGGTCGGACCACCCGGAGGGAAAGGTGGCCATCCCCCGACGCCACTGGGATTGACCGCAAATTCTTGCGCGGAATCATGCGGCGGAAATTTTGGCGAGGCACCCCATGCCCGCCAGTGTGAGGCATCGGGCAGGGCCTCTTCAGGGCGAAGGCCTGTCCGCATGGCGCCATGCCATGCGGACGATCGCCCGGCAACCGGGCCGGCCGGCCTCGGTCGGCGCAACCTACGGGACGTTCTTGGTCGGCACGCTCTTCCAGGCCAACCAAAGGATCAGATAAATAAACCAGACGGCGAAGGGCAGGAAGAGGAAGAAAATCAGGCGTACGAGAAAGATCGGCTGCCCCCATTTGTGGGCGAGACCCGCGCAAATCCCCGCCGCAAATTGGTTGTCCGAGCTCCGGTAATAGCCGTCGTAGATCGGATTGCGCCCACCCGCGCCCGAAGAAGGCGAAGGGGCCGCCGAAGTGTCGGCATAGATCGCGGAGGCGGTCGCCCCGAGCGAGACGAATTCGACCCTGACCCCGAAGGCGGGCATGGTTCCTTGGGTTCGCCACTCGGCTCCGCTGAAGTTATAGCGGATGCCGTCGTCCCCGGAAATCAGCCCGAAAGATTGGGCGACGTTGAAATCGAGGATCTTTCCCTTGCGGGTCACCGGCGTGGCGACCGGAGCCGCGGCGGGCACCGCCGGAAGAGGCGGCGGGGTCACCGGCAAGGTCGTGTCCGGCCAGGTACTGCGGCTACCGACCGTCTCCCAGCCCGGCATTCCCTGCGTCCAGTAGTGATCGGAGGAGAGGATGGTTCCCGCCGCCAAGGCGGCGACGACCTCCGGGCCGGTGAAGTCAAAGAGGGTCTTGCCGTTGCGCGCGATCTTGAAGGTTTGCATCGCCACGAATCAATCGCGGACGCCGACGCCGTCAACACCGCGGTATCCTGGTTTGCTTTAGAATACTAAGGAACGGCCCAGGTTCCGGCGCACCGGCGCGGCCAAGATATCGCGTGACCCATTTCAGGGCGCCCCCGGACCAACGGGACCCCGAGACGGCTCGGCCTCGGCATTCGCCGCCCACCAGCGGCCGGGCAAGGTTCGCAGGCCCCACGGACGACCATGCTTCCGCGGCCTAGGCCGCGCGCGATTCCCCGCGCGGGCGACATGCGCCGGCTCGCGGTGGTACGGACGGGCGGACCGAGGACGCCTAAAGCGGGCGTCGGCTTGCGCGGAACCAATCCGCAAGGCAGCCGAACGGGACCCGCAACCTAGGGGCTGACGACGATTTCCGACAAGGGCAAGCCGTCTGGAATCGGGATCTCGACGTTCAATACCTCGGCATCGTTGAGGCCTGCGATCGGTAGCGCGCGCTCGAACACCTTACCGTCCCGATCGATGACCACATTGCCGGAAACGTCGAAAAACGACACCTTGAGGTAGCGTCTCTCGAGGAGCGCGGCATTCAACCGGACCGCATCGGGATCGCCCGGATCGGCCTTGCGCCCCCAGCCGGGGCCACGGGAAACCTTAAGCTGGATGACCTTGCGCAGGGAACTGATGTCCGCCTTCTCGATGACGACGACGTCCCTCAAGGCCGCGGCGTTCAGCCTGATCTCCTCCAGCTTGTTGCCCCTGAACATCAGCGCGATTTGCCGGCGGGCGGGAGCATAGTCGATCCACCTGGTCGAAGCCCAGAACGCCAGGCCGACCAAGACCAGCGCCGCGAGGGCAAAGAGCGCCTTGAGCCTGAATGACAGGCGGCGGGCGCGCGGCAAAAGTTGGGCCCCGATCGCGGCGGTCTCGACCTTGATCACGCCCGGGAAAGACACGACATAGACCGCTTGGTGCTCGCGACCGGACAGGAAAACCCTGCTGCGGATCGTGGACATCACGGATAGACGCATGGCCTCGGGGTACATCTCGAGCAAGGAGTTGAGTCCGGCTTCGACGATGCCCTCGATGTCCGCTTCCGTGACCGCGTCCGTGGCCACGACGTGGTCCGAGGCGAGCAACGAGAAGCTGGCCCCATCGACACGGAGGCTCAACGCGACCCCCGACTTCCTGAGCTTCTCATTGAAATGGGCAAGCTGCTCGCGACCATCGGGTCCGGGCGGGACGGGCCCCTGGATGATGCCGGACAGGATGTAGGTTCCTTCGGTTTCCATGGATCAACCGAGGATTACCCGGAAATCAGGTATGCTCCGGCCGGGCTGCCAGTCCACCATGCCGGCTCGCCAGAAAAGCGTGTCGGCGTTGATTTCGCGGCCAGCGTAAAGGGCACGGATGGCGGAGAGACTCACCGGGCCGCACCGGTTCGAAGCCTTGACGTAGAACCATATCGGGCGCTGGTCATCCTGCCCGCTGTTGGGCAAGGCCGGGGGGACGCCGACGGCGGCGCCCAGACCGAGCGGGGCATCGGCCCGCGGGGAGGTATCCAGTTGCAGGGCCTGGTCATGCCGGTCGAGCCTGGCGTTGGCCTGCTGACGGAAGGCCTCCAACCGCATCTGCTCTTGGCGAACCTGCTCGCGGATGCGCCGATTCTCCTCCTCGAGACGCTCTTCCTTGGCCTTGATTTCCTTGAGGTTGGGCAGGCTGAGCAGGATGATGATGGCCAGGCAGAAGAACATCATGCCGATGAAGAACCAAGCGACCGGGCTGCGACCCTTCGAGGAGGCGATGGCCGCGGTCACCCCGCCAAGCACTAGGCAAATGATTAACGTCTCCATTGCTTATACAAAATAATCCCCCCAAAAGCACCGCAACCCCAAACTAGTGACGAGGCAGCAGGAACAGCACCGCGTAGTTATGGGCGAAATGGATGACCATGCACGGAAACACGCTCCGGCATTTCGTGGCGGCGAAGGCAAGCAATAGGCCGAGGCCAAAGAGATACGGCCAGCTCCAGAAGGAGAAATGAAGCGACGCGAACAGGGCGGAACTGATGATGGCCGCCCAGACCGGGGTCAGGGCGCGCTGTAGCAAGGGATAGACATACGAACGGAAGCCCAGTTCCTCGAAGACGGCTGGGAAGGCGCAAACGAAGATGCCGGCGACCCAAGGATCCCGGTCGGCGAGCAGGTAGATGGAGGGATCCATCACGACCGAAGTCTCCTTCAGGAGCAGGTCATGGTAGGACGAGTTCACGACGAGCATCGGTATCAACGCGCCCAACGACACCAGGAACCAAGGGGACACCAGGCCTTGCGGGCGGAAGGACTCGCCGACCAGGCGGAAATTGCGGAAGGCGATCCAGAGGCTGACGACGGCCACGGCGCTCGACCCCAGGAAGATCTCCCAGGAGCGGAGGGACTTCTGGTCGCCGAGCAACAGGCTCGGCCAGGACGAGACGAACAGGGCCAGGAGATAAAGCAGGCAAGCCTCGTAAGCGCCGGCCGCGCGGAGGCGAATGCGCGTCTCCGCATCCCAGACCGGCTCGGGAGCCGGACCAAGCCCTTCCGTCGGACTGCGCCAGCCCTCGGCGCAATAAGGGCAAAAATAGATTTCCGGCCTGAGCGGGGCCGAACACTTGGGGCAGCGTCCGGGCGCAGCGCTCTTGGCAATTTCGTTGTTCATCGTCCGGCTGGACGGAAATAGTCCCATCCGAACACCGAGCGCAAATTCTAAAGCGCCGCGATCGGGCAAGATCGACCGGACGCCTGGGCCGGGTTTACCGGCTAGCGCCAGCCTCCCCGGCGACGGGACCGCGGACTGTCGCGGCCCACGGCTTCGTCCGGGCGGCGGCGTCCCATGAGGCGAACCTCGCGGATAGAGGCTTATTTGTCATTTTAATGTAAAAAGCGCGAAAGCCTTTGACGCCGCCCCGGATCGGGCACGAACCTCCGCGCATGAGTTCGAACAACCGGAACTGCGGATGCATCATCCTCTTCGTGGCGGTCGCCGGCGTCGGCAGCCTCGTCAGCAACTGCAACGACAAGCATTCCTCGGCGCCGAAGGTCAACCAGCCCACGACCGGCTACGTCGCGCCCGAACCCCGCGCGGAGGCGCCGGCGCGCCCCATCATCCCGACCATGGCCGAACCCTTCGGCCAGCTCCAGAGCGGAGGCGTCATCGGGGCGAGCGCGGCGTTGGGCCTGACCAACAACATGAGCACGCCGGCCTACGTGAAGGTCTACGACACGTCACGGAACGTCCGCGCCACCATCTACCTCCGGGCCGGGGAGTCCTATGAGCTGGGCGTGAATCCGGGCAGCTACCTCATCAAATACGTCACCGGCCCCGGCAGCGAATGGCGGGGGACGACGCACTACTTCGGATCGCAATCCAGCTTCTACTCCGACAAGGAGACCGCCGATATCGGAAGCAACGAGAAGCTGTCCGTGACCTTCTACACCGTGGTCAGCCGCCGGGGTTCCGGCGGGACCAACCTGAACCGGATCGGCGAGCAAGACTTCTGAACGACCCGGCGGTCCGGGCTCACCCACCCCTGGGCGACGGACAATCCTTGGAAGGGTTTACGCCTCCATAGGCCCGGACTACCTCGGCCATCTTGGGGGGGGCGCACCCCCTCCGCCCATCTCACCGTCGCCGGGTCATGCCCCTCAGAGCCTGGTGACCTGCGTGATATCCTCGGCCTGGCCATCGACGATGATCTTGTCGAAGTTGCTGATCGTATCGTCAACGAAGCGAATGCGGGAGGAATTGTGGATGAACGCCCACGTCTTGACGAGGCAAAGGGCCTTGGACCCCCGGTAGACGATGATGGTGTGGCTATCGACCAACGACCACCGATCCGCGCCCCAGATATTGACCATGTCGGCGAAGGCACCGACCGGCGACAGGAGCAGGGCCAGGAGAGCGACGTACTTCATCCCACGATTGCTGAGGATCCGGGGCAAAGGCTCAAGCACCAACTATAATTCTTATAAACCATCTACCCGACCCTGGCCCGACCATGGTCCGAACCACGGCACCCGCCGGACATCCCCCGCCCCCATCGCCCCGGCCAAATTGCCGGGAGACATCGCGGTGGTGTCACCCAGGGGAAGCCTCCGAACTAAATGGCTGAGTTTGTGGTCCTTCATGGGGATGAAGCCGGAGGGGCGACCCGCGGGTCGCAGCCGATCGGCAGGAAACTTGTCGCGCAGTCCAACCCGGCGCCGTGCCGGGGGCGCGGACTCGTACGACAAGCCTTGAAACGGGCCGGGTGTCGCCGAAGATGCCGACATGACTGATGCGACAAAGATCCGGGTCGCCCGGAAGGGCAAGGACCTCGGCGAGTTCAGCCTCGCCGAGCTGAGCCAAAAGTGGGTCGAGGGCGCCGTGGTCATGTCGGACGACTACTGGCGACCAGGGATGCGCGCATGGGGCAAACTGCAGGACATCAGGGAGGAGATACTGTCCGCGGGAAGCCCGCCGAGTGCAGCGGGCGCCCAAAGATCCGAGGCGACGACCGGTAGCCCGACCCCGCCGGCCCCCGCAGGCAAGACGCCCCAGGCGGAGGCTGGCGCCGGCAGGGCATTCGGAAGCATCGTCTTCATCATCGGGGCCATCACGCTGCTGAGCGCGCTCACGGGCGACGCGACCGGCAGCGCCATCCGCCAGAGCGTCCTGGCGCAGCATATGACCAACGGCATCCTGCTGATGATACTGGGAACCCTGTTGACCAGGCTTTGAGCGGCGATGGGGAGCCCGCGGCTTCACGACTTTCCGGGACCGGGGTGCTAGTTATGCGTCCCTAAAAGAATCTGCACGGCATTGACCGAGGCGGGGCGTCCACTAGCGTCCCGGCATGCCCCATGAACTGATCAGCCTCATGAACTCCCCCACCCTGCCGCTGGCCTTCTCGAGCCGGATGCGCGGCGGCGCGCCGCGCGGACGCCTGCTGGCCGGCGACGAGTACTATGTGGTCTTCGAGCACCGCCCGCTCACGGTGCTGCAGATGACGAAGGTGTTGACCGAGAAGACCATCCCGGAGGTGCCGATCCATTACCTCTACGTGGCCTCCGTGTTCTATCGCAAATCTCGCAACCCCCACGGCCCCTCGTCCCGCCCCATCCTCGCGTTCTGCCTTGAGTACACCGAGTTCACCTGCGCCATGAAACCCCGAGGTTTCTGGGCCAGCCTGACCGGGGCCGCCAAGGAACCCGCCGAGGTATTCTCCGCGGTCTTCTTCCCCGGTGGCCGGGCCAACATGGGCACCGTCCCGAACCACTTCACGGACGAATCCGCCAAGGAATTCCTGGTCGGCGAGGCCTGCCGGCGCCTGCAGCTCCCCCGCGGCGCCTTCCGCGACGTCGGCCCGATCACCCTCGGGCCCGAATGCCCGGCGATCGCCTGAGCACCTTCATCCAAGATATGGCCAAAATCAACCTCACCAAGCGCCCGCTGGTCGCCGTCAGCAAGTCGCTCCCGCCGAAGAGACGCACCCGCGCCAAGCCGGTCGTGAAGAGGAAGAGGAAACGCAAGTCCAGCCCGCGACCGAAAAAAGGCCCCGTTAAATCGGCCATCCGACGCAAGTTCGCCAAGCGTCCTTATAAGCCCAGGCCCGCTCCACCCATCCCCAAGCCGGCCTTCGGCCCGATCATGGCGATCGCCGGGAACCCTCCCGCGACGATCGCCGGCCAAAGTCACGCCGACTCATTGTTGGAGATCTGGGGGAACCGCGACTACCTCGCGTTCATCGACACGGCCCCCCGGCCGATGTATCCGGAGGACACGGGCGCGACCCCGGGCAGTCAGACCTGCTTCTTGATGGCCGCTACCATCCGCCATCGGCCGCGGCGCAATCCGCACGCCTCCAACCGGCCCATCGTCATCTACGCGATCGAAGCGTTCCTTCCCGCCAAACCGGCCAAGCGGGGGCTTCTGCAACGTCTCTTCGGAACCGAAGAGCGACCCTCCCAAATGGCGGTGGTCAGGTTCACCCACGCGGACAAGGCCACCCTCGCCTTGCTGGATTACGCGGATGGTGTCGTCGCCAACCGGAGGCGGCTACTCGACCAGGCACGGCGCGACCTCGGGCCAACCGGACGCTTCTCGCTGGAGCCCGCTCCCCGCTAGCCGGGCCGAGGCCCTCACCTACTGCTCCCACTTCTGAGGTCGGCATAGGTCGTGATGCCAATCACCCTTCCGAATGACTGGTTGAAAATCCTCGAGGAGGACCCGGCCGCGAAGAGCACCACCGAAGGCCCTTTGTGGGTGATGTAAGACTGGATCGCCAGTCCGGGTAAGTGCCGAACGGCGCTTGCCTAGCAAATGAAAGAATGGCAGGTTGGCGACATCAGGGATTACGATTTCTCAGCCATCTTGTGCATCATCCTCTTGGCGGGTGCCCTGATCTACATCGTCGACCTGCACGACCGTCTGAGCCTGACCCAGACGGTCATGGACAGCAATCTTAACGGCACGAAAATTGCCTAGACTACCTTGGAAGCCAAATCCCGGAGCATCGAGGGTCGCCTGGAGAAATTGGCCCAAGGCTTGGAACTAGCGGTGAAAGATGGCGCCGAAGGTCGCCGGACCGTGCAAGCGGAGATCGACAAGTTCTCGAAACATCTGGGCCCACTCCAGGCGCGCCAGAAAACCATCGAAAAGAAGGACGTCGAGGCCTTGGGTCAATTGACCAAGCAGATGGATGCCTCCGCAAAAAGCTTGGTTGCCGCAAGCAGCCAATTAACAACGCATGGCGCCCATGCACGAAGAATACTCAAACTGCTGTAAATCAATAAGTTAATATTAAATCGAACGGCATTTACAGGGGAAACAAGAGCAACGGAGCCACTCGGACACAGGAGGTAGCCCCAGAAACGCGGATATCCCGACCCGAGGATTGACACGTATATCGTCAATTCTATACATAAGATTTGTATGAAAAACATCATCTACATCGCCTGCTGCGCCATGGCTTCCGCCTTGATGGCCATCAACGCCGGAGCCGCTTCTTCCAGCACCGAGTCTTTCGCCACGACCGCTGCCCAGAAGTCCTTCGCATCACACGGTAACCTATCCGTTAGGACCTCGGACGCCACCCTCGCCTCCATGCTTAGCCAAGGTTCCCAGGAACCGCAAAGCCAAGCTCGTAGTTCCGGTTGCAGCGTCGGCTGCAGCACCGGTTGCAGCGTCGGCTGCAGCGTCGGCTGCAGCGTCGGTTGCAGCTCCGGCTGCAGCGTCGGTTGCAGCTCTGGTTGCAGCTACGGTTGCAGGTACTAAGTGGAGCCAATCTTCCTAGGCGGTCAAAAGGCACCATCAGTCGCGAGACTGTTGGTGTTTTTTTTGTGGCTGATTGGCCTCGTGGCCTTCAAGCCCCTGTGCGTCGTTGGCGCGGTATTGTTGCCACTCGTATCACTTGAAGGCACGACGCCGGCTCGTGTCCCAAGGCTGATTTGCGGAGTTTATGTGTGCAGCTTGGTTTTGGCCCCCGAACTCGGCCAGCTGGGCATCCTGCTGGGAGCCGTCCTTCTCTGCATGGGTCGGCCACAGATCTCCGCCGGGGTGTTGGCCGCCGCGGCATGCACCAACGTCTCGCTGCCGATCGATTGGCCTATCCAAGCCGCCACGGCTTTCTCGGGCTTGATCGGGATAACCTTTGCCCATCTTGCGCAACCTTCGGCAAGCAGGGGCCTGGCTTCCAGCCTCCTAGTGCTAGCTGGCGCGGCGGGATTCCTTGGTCAACTCTCCATCCCGACCATCCACAGGACCGCGCCGGACCAATCCGGAGTCGCCTATGGCGAAACGCTGGAGAGGGTGACGGCGGGCAACGTACCGAGAGGGGCCATAGTCTATCTTGAGGAAACCGGGCATCATGAGGGCCAACCGCCGCCAACCGCGGTAGCCGAGCACGATGCGAGGATACCGGCCTCGACCGGGCTCTCGGTCGCCGGAAATTACTCTCAGCCGCGACCATGGTCGTGGAATCAACCGGCCGGCTCGGAGGTGATGAGGTTCTGGGCAGCCTGCGATGGATCCATCATCACAAATATCGGCGCAAAAGTCCAGGGGAGTGGACGGCTCTTCCTAGGCGTAGCAACCTTCTCCGGCGTCATACCGATCGTAGTCAAGGGCTCCACGACAGTGATTTCAGATTCGGATATGTTGCTAGATTTCTTGGCACCATACTCACCTAGGACATTGTCGTATCTGGTTAACGCCGACTCAATCGAGCGATGGGCCGGCTTTGCGTACTACGCCCTCTGCCTGTCGCTCGGCCTCCTCGCATGGCGGGCGCAAACGACTTCGCTGGCATTGATCTGCGTCGTCCTTGCCCTAGCGGGAGCGCTACGGACGATTCTAGCGCACAAGCTCGAGTCAGGCGACGTTCGGATGGTGGGAATCAGCAAGGGCTGGCCCCATGACTCATCAGCATACGGAGTGCCGAGAGCCTTGAACCGGGAAGGGTATGGATTCAAGGTCGGATCAGTCGGTGCCCGCGTCCTCTGCATCGGGCCGGGTGCATCCGCAAGCCTATCCGGCGAAACCCTCGTCGTGTTATCTCCCGGGGCGCGCGTCCATCTCGCCGACGGGCGAGTTGTTTGCGCAGGAGAGGAACCCATGGGGGAAACGGGCGGCGTGTTGGACGCAAGGGCGATTTTCAGCGGACAATCCGGAACCCCATCGGCCGTAGGCCATTTTAAGAGCGAAGGCATCACTTTCCTAGCCTCTGGCTCCGCCGGCAGACTGAACGGATGGAACCGCTTCTTAGGGAGGACTGAAAGATGAGGATGATTTCCGCGGCCGTGCTGTTCATTTTTTGCGCGGTCGAGATGCTCAAGTCAAGTTACCTGGGGGCGGCGCTAACGGCCGCGGTTCTGGTCCTTTGGTTTTCAGACCGAAGGCCGGCCATGCAGGTTCGCTCATTGCTGACCTTATCATCGGCGTGCCTCGCCTTGGGATGCGTCTCCCGAGCCTTCGATTTTTCGTCTCTATGGAACTTAGGCGCAATGGCAGCGGCGATTTTCGCCGGACTCGCGCTGCTCGCCTGGCGAAAGCCAAACTCGGGGAAGCTGCTGACACCGGCCGCATTCATGCTGGGACTCTACCTTTTTGCCGGCGGCTGGATGCCACCCACCGCCTCCAGGCTCGCTCTCGGGGACGGAAGCACGGGGTATATCGTATCTGGGGTCTGGGCTTCACCGGCCAACGAAGCCGGCGGAGCCAACATCCAATCCGAATACGCATCCAGCCGATTCATCGAGCGCATCGGCGCCACGGTCCTGGATGCTGGAGCCGAGCTTCCCGACTTGTCCGGCTACGCAAGGATCGTGCTGTTCACTCCCACCAGACCATTGACAGAGAAGGCGACCGAACAGCTCATGCGATGGGTGCGAAGGGGCGGGCGGCTCATCGTAATCGTCGACCACACGGACCTCTTCGGGCATGCCAGGGTGGCCAATGCCGTCTTGGGACATGCGGGACTCCGAGCAAATTACGATGCCGTCCTGCCTCCCGTCGACGGCTACGTCTATTATTATGGAATTGGAACACGGTTAGCTGGCCTGACGGCCTGCTCACTGCAAGGAAAGGGAGACCCTGTATACTGGACAATGGGATATGCGGAAGCAGTCGACTACGGGGGTGCATCCTTCTTTGGAGACCTCAGCCCTACGGAAGGAGACGATGCCGGGCTGCATTTTGTCGGCATGCGCACGACATGCGGGCTGGGAGAAGTCGTGGCGTTCGGCGATAGCACCTTTTTCGCCAACTTCTCCCTAGAAAGATGCGCCTCTTCCATCGCATTGCGGGAACTCACGAGTGGCCGAGCGGGGATCCCCGCCCACGACATCGGCCTGGCGGCAATGCTCTTCATGCTCATCCCATGGCGGCTCGCTACAATCGCGGCCATGCTTTCCGCCTCATTTCTCTTCATTGGCGGATCCTTCCAGGACAAGCCGCATGTGGACAGCGGAGCCACCGTGCTGTCAGGGGATACGGACCTGACAGACCGGGAGTCCGGACCGCTCGCTGGACTGATTGCGGCTCACCATGCTTACGGAGCGCCCCCTGTCCGCTGGGGGACTAGTTCTGCAGGAAGCGGCCATCTGGCGGTCGGCGGAATCGACCTCCATCCAGCCCCACGCACGCCGAGGACTTCCACCCTCGATTCGGCGATGGATGAAGCACTCTCTCACGAGTTCGTCCGACTATTCGCCAGCCGCGACCTCAATTCGGTTTCACACTTCGGTTCGGTCTGGTTCGACGACGGCGTGGGCGCACTACGCGACGAGGTCTTCAGCTCATTCTGGAAAAAAACGGAGTTCAGCCTAAGCGTTGTGCAGACGGAACAGATGAGGTTCGGCAAGATCAACGGAAGAACCCTTCCCTCTCCCATCTCCGTCAGGGTTCATTGGTTGTCATCGGGCCAAGGCTGGGCGCTGCTAGGGCGCGGCTATGTTGCTCGATGGATTCCCGAGCAGGGCGTTTTCCTGGTTCGGAGCAGTTGGCAGATGAATCACTTGGAGATAAACACCTTAGTTCTTGGCGCTCGGTGCGATTGAGGCAGCGGGCTAAGCGCGCGGATCCGGAAACCTGGAAGCACGATACCTCTTGTCCCTAAAAAGCGAAAATAAGGACTATCGGAGGCGAGCAGCCACGGCTATGCTTTGTGCATCGAGTCAGGATGACCACACCTGAAAATTTGGTTGAACCTAACCATCAGGACCTGACCCCGTCATGAAGCGTTAACGCCGCTTCCTGTTCGCGCTGATGATTCCGTACAGCGAACCGATGATGAACAAGCCCAGAAAAGCGCCGCCGACCTGGGATAATTCCGTCTTTGGTCCGTTCTAGCTAACGCGGGAGCGCTTCCACATGAATTCGGCGAGGTGGCACATGCCTTTAACGTCGTGCTGGTTATACTTGATGAGGTTCCTCCAGCTGATGCGGAGG
>JACCDW010987109.1_pt1 | contig 23657 bp, 19 predicted proteins | sample 7449781 | NCBI WGS metagenome assembly JACCDW01 (sample SAMN15323449, study PRJNA562643) | freshwater metagenome | isolation source: river surface water | place: USA:Blue River Watershed | collected 2017-08-18
ATTGAAGCGCCCTGTGCTTGTTCGGTCACATGAGAGGCGCGCGCGCCCAATTGCAAGGCGTGTGGGTCCAGGCTTTGCACCGCCGCGGGCAAGGCCGCATGCAGGTCCACCCGGTGGATCTGGTAGTACGGATGACCATGACGCGCTTCGTGGTCCGCCCCGAGCCGGATTTCATGCAACAACTCACCGGTGTCAAAGCGTCGAAACTCGAACGACTGCGGCTTGACCGCTTGACGCTCCAGCATGTCGCGCAGGCCCAGGTGGTACAACACCTTGACGGCGTTGGCGCTCATCTGCACCGCCGCGCCGACTTCGCTCACATCACCCGCCTGCTCGTACACGCGGACGCGGTGACCATTTTTCAACAGACAGGCAGCGGCCGTGAGACCTCCAATGCCTGCGCCGACCAAGGCGATATCCATGGGATCCATCCGCAACAAAAAGGACGATGCTATCGGTGCACTGTTAGCATGCCATCAGGGTTACCCCTAGGCCATGTCACCCATGAGAACGCAGCCCACACGCTGCGCGATCAGCCGTGGTTCAACCCTGCACAGGCTCCACCTGGCCCGACTTGGCCGAGCGGATCACAGCCTCCAGCGCACTCACGTTGGCAATCATCTGCTCGCGCGGCACCGGGTAAGGCGCTCGACCCAGGGCCGCATCGGCAAACGCTTCCAGGTTGTGCAACACAGCCGGCGCCGGCGGAATGTCCTTGACCTCGATCGGCTTGCCGCGCAAGCAGGTGGTGAAGGTCCAGCCTTCGGGGGCTTCGGGATGGGTTTTGTCGCGCACCTCGGCCCAGCCCTGCGAACCATAGACCGCAAAGCGGCCGGCAAAGGGCGTGGCCAGAATGGCCGAGATGAGGGCATGACCACCACGCTTGAAGGTCACCAGGGCTGCCAGGGTGTCGCCGTTGGTGAGCGGACTGCCCAGTTGCTTCACGCTGGTGAACACCGACTGGGCCTCGCCAAACACGCCAATCGACAAGTCGAGCAAGTGAATGCCGGTGGCCGTGAGGGGTCCGGCCGGGGCCTCCTGACCGGACAGGCGCCAGTTGTCGGGTTGCAAGGCCAGGAACTTGTCCTGGCTGAAGTTGGCCTCCAGCTGCAACGGCGTGCCCAAGGCACCGGACTTGAGCAGCTGCATGAGTTCCAGAATGGGCGGCTCAAAGCGCTTTTCATGTCCCACGGCCAAGGCCACACCCGCACGGTCGACTGCATCGCTGGCGCGCAGCACATCGGCACGGGTCATGGACAACGGTTTTTCACAGAACACGTGTTTGCCAGCCTGTGCGGCCGCGACGATTTGATCGGTGTGCAGGGTGTGCGGTGTGCACAGCACCACCCCTTGCACCTGCGGGTCCGCCAGGGCATCTTCGAACCGCGGCGAAAACGGCAGACCGCGCTCTTGTGCAAAGGCCTGCCCTGCAGCGCCAATGTCCACCACCCTCACCACTTGCAGCTTCGGGTTGTGAGCCAGCACATCGACAATGATGCGTCCCCACCACCCCAAACCGATCACCGCCACTTTCAACATATCAAGCTCCCTGTCAAAACGCGCCATCCTAGCGACATTCACCCAGGCACACAACCTGTAGCCGCCATGTCCCGCACAGGCGTGACACATGGCAAAATCCGTGTCGGCGTTGATTCTCCTTACCCGATGAGTCATGCTTCCTGATTTGATCAGCGTCCAAATGCGCCCAGGCCGGCGTGATGGCCTCCTGCTTCAACCACGACAACCCTGTTGACGTCACCTTCATGAAAATTTTCACCACTCTGGCCAACCTGTGCGCCATCCTGGCTGGCCTCTTGATGACCGTCATCACCTTGCTCACCTGCGTGAGCTTGATCGGCCGCAACACCACAGGCTGGACGATCGTGGGTGATTTCGAATTGACCGGTATTGCGGCTGGCGCGGCCATCGCCCTGTTCATGCCACTGTGCCAACTCAAACGGGGGCACATCATCGTGGACTTCTTTACCGCCAAAGCCAGCGACAGCACCAACGCCATCCTCGACCGAATTGGCGCATTCGCTGTCAGTGCCACCTTTGCCCTGATCGCGTGGCGCACGGTCCTGGGCGGGCTGAATGCCTACACCAGCTTCTCTGGCACCATGATGATTGGCTTTCCCGAATGGATCGTCTACACCGTCATGGTCCCCCCCTTTGTGCTCTGTAGCCTGATTGCACTGGTGCAGGCACTGTCGGGTACGCAGGAAGGAGTTGCTGCATGAGCGCCCTGACCCTCACCCTGGCCATTTTCGCCATCATGCTGGTGCTGATGGCCATCCGCGTGCCCATTGCCATCGCCATGTTTGGCGCCGGCACCTTTGGCTACATCCTGCAAAGCGGTTGGCATCCTTTCGCCAGTTTTCTCAACACACTGCCCTATGCACGCTTTGCCAGCTATGACCTCTCGGTCATTCCGCTGTTCATCTTGATGGGCAATTTCGCCACGCAAGGTGGCATCAGCAAGGCCTTGTTCCAGTTTGCTGCCGGCATCATGGGTCGCTTCAAAGGCGGGTTGGCCATGGCTGCCGTGCTGGCCAGCGCAGCCTTTGGTTCCATCTGCGGTTCATCGGTGGCCACAGCGGCCACCATCACCGGGGTGGCCCTGCCTGAAATGAAGCGCCATGGGTATTCGCCCCGGCTGTCCACCGGTACGCTGGCGGCAGGCGGCACCCTGGGGATTTTGATTCCGCCCTCGGTACCGCTGGTGATCTATGCCATCCTGGCCGAGCAAAACATTGCCAAGCTGTTTGCCGCGGCGATGGTGCCCGGCCTCATCGCCATGCTGGGCTACATGGTGGCGATTGGCATCTATGTCCGTCTGGTTCCCGGCCAAGCGCCGGACGCCGAGAAGCCGCAACCCATGAACCCTGAAGCCGTGATGGGCATCCTGCCCATTGCCATTGTGTTTGTCATTGTGTTCGGGGGTATTTACGGGGGACTGTTCACTCCGACAGAAGGGGCTGCCGTGGGCGCAGCCTCCACATTCGTTGCGGCCCTGTTGAAGCGAGAGATCAACTGGGCCAAGTTCAAGCATTGCTTTTACGACACCGCCACCAGCTCGGCCATGATCTTCATGATCTTCATCGGCGCAGACGTCATGAATGCCTCGCTGGCCTTGACCCAGACGCCTGCGCAGCTGGCGGAAGTGGTCGGCAGCTGGGGGCTTCCCCCATTGATGGTGGTGACAGCCATCCTGCTGTTTTACGTTGTGCTGGGCGCCGTGATGGACGAACTGTCCATGATTTTGCTGACCATCCCCATCTTCTTCCCCTTGATCATGGGCCTGGACTTTGGCATGCCCAAGGAATCCGTGGCCATCTGGTTTGGCATCATGGTCCTCATGACGGTGGGTTTTGGATTGCTGGCGCCGCCTGTCGGCCTGAATGTCTACGTTGTCAACAGCATGGCCAAGGATGTGCCCATCGCTGAGAGCTACCGGGGCGTGATGCCCTTCCTGGTCAGTGACACCATCCGCACCATCGTGTTGCTGCTGTTCCCGTCGATCTCGCTCACGCTGGTGAAGTACGTGAGTTGACGGTTGTCGGTTGTCGGTTGTCGGTTGTCGGTTGTCAGCGTCCGACCTCTGACCGGTTCCCGACAAGGCCCTTGCCAGACCTTGCGGGATGGTGTGACAGCCGGGCTGCATGGCCCGCTTGCTGTCTGTGGTGAATACCGGCCTCAGGCCTTGAACACGCCTTCCGAGCTGATCTCGGCCAGCGGCTTGCGGGCGTTGGGTGCCTCGCGCGCCTGCAAAGCCTCGGACAGCTGGGCCTTGTCACCCTGCTTGCCGATGACCATGACAGCGTCAATCGCGTAATCATCGGGCAGGTGAATGGATGCGCGCAGTTTGACCGGGTCGAAACCCGCCAAGGCGTGGGCAGCCCATCCGCACTCCACCGCTTGCAGGGCCATGCTCATCCAGGCCGAACCCGTGTCAAAGGAATGCCAGGCGTTGGGCGCCAGTTCGGTCTTGCCGGGAAACAGGGCTTGCTTGGCAGAAGCAATCACCACCAGCGCGCCAGCACGGTGAACCCAGCTTTGGTTGCCTTCGTTGATCGCCCCAAAAATGCCGTCCCAGCCTTGGCCCCCACGCAGCGCGTAGATGAAGCGCCAGGGTTGGGCGTTGTAGGCGGAGGGCGCCCAGCGACCCGCTTCCAGAATCGTCATCAGCACGTCGTGTGGCACGGCTTCGTTGGTCAACGAGCGCGGCGACCAGCGGTTGATGAACATCGGGTGAACGGGGTGGGCAGGTTGACGAGGATTGGACATGATGCGTGGTTCAACAAGGATGAAAAGGCTGAAGTCTAGTCGAAGATGCCCCCACGGGCTCAGGCGGCAGGGGCCAGCACCTGCCTCAGCACGGCACGCACCTCAACCAGGTGTGCCGGCTCGGTTCGGTGGGCCAGGGTGACCAGACCAAAGCGGGCACGGGCCTGCAGGGCCGGTTGGATCTTCAGGGGCTTGAGGGTCGGGCACGCGGCCCGAACGGCCAGCAGCACGGTGTCACTGCGCTGCGCCACCTCCACCAGGTGCGACACCTCGTCGGTGGTGAGTTTGACCATGCGAAGCGGATGCGCCCCAGCCCCGTAACGCTCGACCAGCAAACGGGCCAACTCATCACTCAAGGGGGTAGAGGCCACGGGGTAGGCCCGCAGCCGCTCGGCTGTCAAGCGACGTACTTTCAGCAAGGGGTGTCCTGCTCGACACAGGAACGCGCCTTCCAACTCATGCACATCCGACACCGCCAGATCGGGCGCAGGACGCAAGGAGCGCAGATCGACCACCACGGCATCCGCTTGTCGCTCTCGCAGCATCTGCGTCAATACCTCGGTGTTGGCACGCAAAATGTCCAGGTGAAATTGAGGAAACTGCTGGGCAAAGTGCGTCATGAGGGGCACGGTCAGCAGCGTCCCGGGGCCGGAACTGAGTCCGATGCGCAAACGCCCCGAATCCTGCGCGTCCATGGACCGGCCCGCACGAGCCAGGTGTTCGGCGTCCTCCTGCAACGCCAGCGCGCGCTCCAGGGTGCGTTGCCCAAAGGGGGTGAGCTCGATGCGCCGCCCCAAGCGGTCAAACAGCAACTGCCCCAGTTCATCCTCCAGGGCTTTGATGCTGCGGCTGAGTGCGGGTTGAGTCATGAACAGCGCCACCGCGGCCTTGGCAAACGAGCCCAGCCGTGCCAGGGTGATGAAGTGTTTCAGCTGCACCAGGGTCATGATTGGCACCATTGATCTATGCATTCAAGATCATTGATTATGAATCCATAATGCATTGGACGACATGGCTTGTGCCCCCTAGTATTCGGTCATCACAACGCAAAACGGAGACAAACCATGCATGCATCATGTCGCTGGCTGGCCGCCACTGTGGTCTCATTGAGTCTGAGCACTTTCGTCTGGGCTCAGACATTTCCTGCAAAACCCGTCACCCTGATGGTGCCCTACCCCGCCGGTGGTGTGTCCGATGTCATTGCGCGGACCCTCAACACCACACTGGCCAAACACCTGGGTCAACCCGTCATCGTCGAGAACCTGGGCGGCGCCAGCGGCGGCATTGCCGCGCAGAAGGTGCTCAACAGCCCTGCGGACGGTTACATGATTTTCCAGGGGTCTCCCAACGAACTCATCCTCGCGCCCATGGCCAACGCCGCCATCAAGTACAAGCCGGAAGACTTTCGACTGGTTCAGATGATCACCATCAACCCGCTGGTGATGTTCGCACGCAAGGATTTCCCAGCCGACAACCCGGCGCAATTTCTGGCCGTCGCCAAGCAGGCCGCAGCGGACAAAAAACCGCTGACCTACGCCAGCGTGGGCCCTGGCTCCATGTACCACCTGCTGGGCGAGCACCTGAGCAAGATCACGGGCATCGAGATGACACACGTGCCTTACAAAGGGAGCGCCCCCGCCTTGCAGGACATGATGTCAGGCCAGGTCGATTTCTTCCTCTCGGTCTACAACAAGAGCATGGTCCAGATGGTCGAAGAAGGCAAACTGAAGGCGCCTGCGGTGCTGTCCAGTGATCGCCAGGAATTCTTCAAGCAATCGCAACCCCTGAACGACCACCCCGCCCTCAAAGGCTTTGTGTTCGATACCTGGGCCGGCTTCTTTGTGCACAAAGACACCCCTGACGCTGTGGTGCAGACCCTGCACAAGGCCTTGAGCGAAGTGGCCAACGATGCCGCGATCCGCAGTGCCCTGGAGGCCCAGGCCATGGTGGTGCCGCGCCCCCAGCCGCTGGCCAGCATGGCCAAGGTCTACCAGGACAACACGGCCCGTTACCGTGCCATTGCCAAAGCCATCAACCTGCAACCGCAGTAAACCGTCATCATGCCCACACTTGCCGCCCCTTATCTGCGACACAGCCTGAGCGAGCGAGTGGGCGAATTCATCAGCTTGCGACGCGAGATTCATGCGCATCCCGAGCTCGCGTTTCAGGAGCACCGCACGGCTGCCCTGGTGGCACGCAAGCTGACAGACTGGGGCTACCAAGTCGCGACCGGCCTCGGCGGTACTGGCGTGGTGGGCACGCTGCGCCGCGGCCAGGGACCGCGTCGGCTGGGCATCCGCGCGGACATGGATGCCTTGCCCATCACCGAAGCCACCGGCCATGCCTGGTCCAGCCAGACAACGGGCGTGATGCACGCGTGCGGCCATGATGGGCACACGGCCACCTTGCTGGCGGCGGCGCGGCACATTGCCGAACAGGGGGAGTTTGACGGCACGCTGCATCTCATCTTCCAGCCGGCCGAAGAGGGTGCCGCAGGGGCTGTGCGCATGATGGCCGATGGCTTGTTCGAGCGATTTCCGTGCGACGCCATCTTTGCCCTGCACAACATGCCAGGCACCCCCACTGGGCACTTCACTTTCCGCGCGGGCGCCGCCATGGCGTCGAGCGACAACGTCACCATCACCCTACACGGTATCGGCGGTCACGGGGCCATGCCCCACACCACCGCCGATCCGCTGGTCGCCGCGTCCTCCATCGTGATGGCCTTGCAAACCGTGGTGTCGCGCAACGTGGACCCGCTGCAGTCCGCCGTGGTCACCGTGGGCGCACTGCAAGCCGGTGAGGCCAACAACGTGATTCCAGACCAGGCCACCCTCAAGCTGAGCGTGCGGGCCCTGGACCCCGAGGTCCGCGGCCTGCTCAAGGAGCGGATCCATGAACTGGTCACGCAGCAGGCGGCGAGCTACCGCGTGCGCGCCACGGTTGATTGGCAAGACGGCTACGCCGTGCTGGTCAATGACAGCGCCTGCACCACCTTGGCTGTCGAGTTGGCCACCCGCATGTTTGGCGCAGAGCGTGTCACGCCCCATGGAGCCCCGATCACCGCCAGCGAAGACTTTGCCTTCATGCTGCAGCGCGTCCCGGGCTGTTACTTCTTTGTCGGTAACGGGGCAGCCGGTACACCGGGCGCCTGCATGGTGCACAACCCTGGCTACGACTTCAATGACCACATCATTGCCGATGGCGCCGCCTTTTGGAGTGCCCTGGTCCACGAGGTCCTGACACCCGCGCTTGGCTGATGTCGGATCGTCGTTTGCGCTGTCGATCTTGAAGTGACGCCCACACAGGTCTCGTGATGTTGCGGGGCGTCATCGCCCGCAGGCACTGAAGCATCACAGGACGGTGTCGGCTTCGTTCTCGCGCTTGACTGTCACGCCAACTTCCAGGGTGTGCCGAGCACCGCCATGGATCACCCCTCTGACGGGGGAGACGTCGGCAAAATCACGCCCCCAGGCCACACACACATAATCGTCGCCCGGCGTTCCCAGGCCCGCTCGGTTGTTGGTCGGGTCCAGGTGCAGCCAGTGGGTGGAGGTCTGCACCTTGCCCGCTGTCCACGCCGGCATGTAGAGCGATACCCAGGCGTGTGAAGCGTCACTGCCCACCAACCTGGGCTGCCCTGCAGGCGGGTCTGTCAGCAAATAGCCGCTGACGTACCGCGCTGCCAGACCCAGGGCGCGAAAGCAAGAGAGCATGATGTGCGCGAAATCCTGGCAAACACCCCGTCGCAAGGTCAGCGCTTCCAGCGCTGGCGTGTGAATGTCGGTGGCATGCGACACATAGGCAAAGTCGCGGTGCATACGCCGCATCAAGTCGATGGCCGCTTCGGGCAAAGACCGACCAGGCCTGAAGCTCTGAAGGGCATAGGCCACAAACTCGTCATGGGGTTGTACATGCCGAGAGGCATAGCAATACTCGTTGGCGGCATCCCAAGGCTGTCCTGTTCGGTACTCGAAGTACGAGCGGACCAACTCCCAGGGCACAGCAGGTAACTCGTCAAGAGCCATCAGCGGCCCCCGCGTATCCACCAGACTGTGCGCGCGTATGGACAACTGGTGGTGCGGTTGCACCAGCGCAAAGTAATGACAGCGATTGCCCTGATGGTCTACCACCTGCTGCAGCCAGGTGGGCTCGGGGTCGATCGTCAAGTCCGCGCTGACCACCGCCTGGGTCAGGGTCTGCCGTGGCAGCAGGTGCGCCTTGTGCTGGGCCATGCTCACCGGCGCTGAATACCCATAGTGGGTGGTGTGAATGATCTCGAGTCGCATCGTCACACTCCGACACTGCCCGCGCGCTCGGCATGGCTGAAGTAACGCGTTGCAATGGCATCCGACAAATGCCACAGCGATTGACGAGCTGCGTGGAGCCGGTCCCGAAAACTTGGCGGGTGAATCTCGGATGCGCGGGAGAAATCGGGCACCATCTGCGCCAACGGGTCCTGCGACTGCCGATCGACTTGCCCGAGCTTTCTGAGTCGTGCCTGCAAGGATATGCTGACCCAATGCAAGGCCCTGGTCTGCTCGCCATCCCACACCAGCAGTTGGCACACATCCGACAGATCAGCCTGGTCAGCGTGCTCAGCCTGGAAGGGCTGGGCGCAGTCAAACACGTCCAGCAATAAAGGCAGTTGCGTGGACACGTGTTCTGGTGACAGCAGATCCTGCTCGCAAGACAGCATCAATGCGTCCAGCAAGAACAGCATGCGCTCCAGCAAGCGACCAATGGTCAGCAACTGCCACCCATCGTCTCTCGTCATGCGATCACTTTGCGCGCCAATGATGGCGGCGAGCCAGTCTGCAGCTTCGTCCAGCGCGGTGAGCGCCATGGCGCGTGCATGGTCCGGGTCCTGGCCCGGCATGGGATGCCAGCGCGTGAAGCCATCGACCAGTTGCGTGATGGCCTGCCATTGTTGCGGCGAGAGACGTTCGCGCAAACCCGAGGCCGTGCGTTGCATGGCCCTGAGGTTGTAGCCCACACTGGTGAGATGGGCGTGGTCATTCAAGCCCGCCAACAGGGTGCGTTCAAAGAGACGTCGTCGGGATTCCATTTTGCTCAGGTCAGCAGACACCGCCGCGGGTACCCCCGCGGGCACCAGCCCATTGCGCTCACAGAGCATTTGCAACCAGGCCCAGGTCTTTCCCACCGGAGGGTCTTCGTGGTGGATTTGATGCAGGCACAGGCGCGCCAGGCGTTGCGCGTTGTCACTGCGTTCGGTGTAACGACCCAACCAAAAGAGGTCTTCCGCAGATCGGCTGGTGACCAGCCGGGATTTGGCAGCGGCGGTCCTGGCTGGGGCATCAGCCTGCACCAACGCCGCCTCCTCAGGAGACGTGTTGAAATCCAGCTTCTCTTGAGGGGAGCGCAGCACCCACACATCGGCACTGCTGCCCCCCCGTTGCATGGAGGTGATTTCGCCTTGTGTGGAAGCGATGCGAACCAGTCCTCCCGGCAACACCTGCCACTCGTGTCGGCCGGTTCTGAGCGCGAACAAGCGCAGCACCATGGAGCGGGGTTGAATTTCGCGCTGGCGCCAGGTGGGCATTTGCGACAGCGGTTGATACGATTGCACGGTGTAGCGGTGCGGTTCGCGCACGATGCGCCCTCTCCACTCGTCGCGCTGGGCAGTGGTCAACTCCCGACCCAGGGTGGCCACGATCGGATGGAGCCCCGTCGCTTCCGGGTAGGTGGGCTTGATCACGGTCTCGGACAAGCGGGGTAACACCGCCTCCATGGCCGCTCGCTCTCCACACCACCAGGTGTCGAGCGACGGCAGGCGCAAGGTTTCGTGCAGGATACGCTCGCACAAGGCCGGCAAGAACCCCAGCAGCGCAGGCGATTCGAGCCAGGCGGTACCAGGCGGATTGCTCAGCACCAACTGCCCGGCGCGGACCACTTGCAGCAACCCGGGAACGCCCAGGGTGGAGTCCGGCATCAACTCCAGGGGGTCGAGGTAGGCGTCATCCAGGCGTTTGATGAGCACATGGATCTGCTCGAGCCCACGCAAGGTCCGCAAGAACAATTGCTGGCCGCGCACCGTGAGGTCATGGCCTTCGACCAGCGTGATGCCCAGATGCCGAGCCAGGTAGGCGTGTTCGAAATAGGTTTCGTTGTAAGGGCCTGGCGTCAGCAAGGCCACATGGGCACGGTGGCCGGCGGGACTGGCTGCGCGCAAGGACTGCAGCCAACGGCGGTACGTGCCCTCCAGCGCATGCACGTTCAACTGAGCAAACGCTTGTGGAAACTGGCGACTGATGATGGACCGGTTTTCAAGCAGATAACCCAGGCCCGAGGGTGCCTGGGTGCGTTGGGAGATCACGGCCCAGCGTCCATGAACATCACGGCTGACGTCGAAGGACGCGACATGCAGATGGGTGCCACCCACCGGAGCATAGCCATGGAGTTCACGCACAAAGCCCGGATGCCCCAGCACCAGCGCGCCCGGCACCAGGGCTTGCCGCAGCAACTGCTGGGCGCCATAGGCATCGTGCATCAAGGCCTCGAGGACCCTGGCGCGCTGGGCGATACCCGCGCTCAGTTCTGCCCAGTCCTGCCCGTCGATCAGCAGGGGAAAAAGATCCAGGGCCCAGGGACGTTTGGGACCATCATGGTCTGCATAGACGTTGTACGTGACCCCATTGTCTTGAACCTGGCGCTGCATCAAGCGGTGCTGTCGATCAAGTCCCTCAACACCCACAGAGGCCATCTGTGAAAAAAAAGCATTCCAGTGGGCAGCCCCCATGCCGCGCAGAGGGTCGAACTGCATTTCATCGTAATGCCCGTCGACCACCCTGCGGACGTGGATGGACGAGCGGCTCAACCCGTCACTCGTTGCGTGAGTGGGCAGCCCCCAACGAGGGCTCGACGAAGATTCCTGCATGTGTGAATTCTCTCATCGCCGAAGATCCAGCGTAAAGGGAAATTCCTTGCTGCCCACGACATCGAGCGTGTTGGGCACCTGGGCGATGCGCCCGGGGGTGTGACCCATTGGGAAAAACCGAGACAGACGACGGCTTTCCGCCTCATAGGCGTTGACCGGAAACGTTTCGTAATTTCGTCCCCCCGGGTGTGCAACATGGTACTGACAACCCGCGATGGCACGTCGCATCCAGGTGTCGACCAGATCAAAGGTCAGCGGGGCGTGTGTGCCGATGGTGGGGTGCAGCGCCGAGGCAGGCGCCCAGGCTCGATACCGAACCCCCGCCACATACTCGCCCACCACACCGGTGGGTTGCAGCGGTATCGGCCGGCCATTGACCATCACGGTGTGTCGACTTGGGTTGAGACCTTGCACCAGCACTTGCAAGCGCTCCAGGGACGAGTCCACGTAACGGACCGTTCCCCCGCTGCCACCCTCTTCTCCCATGACGTGCCAGGGCTCCAAGGCATGCCGGATCTTGAGTTGCATCCCCAAGGCGTGAATCTCGCCCACCAGGGGAAACCTGAACTCCAGGTGGGGCGTGAACCAGGTCGGATCGAAAAGCAATCCTGCATCGCCCAGTTCGGTCAGCACATCCGCCAGGTCCGCCTGGATGAAACACGGCAACATGTAGCGGTCATGCAGCTCGGTCCCCCAGCGTGTGGCGGGGGCCCGGTAAGGCTCGTCCCAGAATCGGGCCACCAGGGCCCGGATCAACAGCAACTGGGCGACACTCATGCGGGCATGGGGGGGCATCTCGAAAGCCCGCAGTTCCAGCAGACCCAAGCGACCGGTGGCCGAGTCCGGGGAAAACAGCTTGTCAATACAGAATTCGCTTCGGTGGGTATTGCCAGTGACGTCAATCAGGATGTTGCGCAGCGAGCGATCGAGCAGCCAGGGCGGCACCTCCTGGCCATGACGCTCACGGTTGCGCTGGATTTCCCGCAAGGCAATTTCCAGTTCATACACCTGGTCGTTGCGCGCCTCATCCACCCGCGGGGCCTGGCTGGTCGGGCCAATGAACAAACCACTGAAGAGATAACTCAGGCTCGGATGGTTGTGCCAGTACAGAATCAGGCTGGCCAGCAAGTCGGGCCTGCGCAAAAACGGACTGTCTGCCGGCGTGGCCCCCCCCAGGACAACATGGTTTCCGCCCCCGGTGCCCGTGTGTCGCCCGTCCAGCATGAATTTTTCGGCCGACAGGCGCGATTCAAAGGCGGCTTGATACAGAAACTCGGTGTGTTCGACCACCTCATGCCAGTCATGGGCCGGGTGGATGTTCACCTCGATCACCCCCGGGTCGGGTGTCACCTGCAGCAGCTTGAGCCTGGGGTCACGAGGCGGCGGGTAGCCTTCCAGCACCAGCTTGAACTGCAAGGCCTCGGCCGTCGCCTCAATGGCACACAGCAGCTCCAAATAATCCTCCAGCCGTGTCAGGGGTGGCATGAACACATAGAGCACCGACGAGCCTGACCCGGTCTGCCCTTCCACGATGGGTCCATGGGCTCTGGCCGGATCCCGCACTTCCACACACAAGCCGGTTCGCGTGACCCAGGGTGCCGATTCGAAGGGTCTGACGCCAGTCGGGTGTGACCCCAGCGCCTCACCCGTTCCCTGTACGCCAGAATGGGCTTCAGTCCCCGAGCCTGTGGACGCAAGCGGTTGCGCGGCGGCGGCTGTCTGCACCACATACCGGGCGCGGGTGTGTGGCGCGTCCGGCAAGGGTTCTGGAGAGAGGCCTGGGTCAGGCAGGTGCTGGTGCGGATAGTCTGCCGCGCGAACCCAGGGCAAAGAGTCCAGCGGCAAGCGATACCCCATGGGGGAGTCGCCGGGGATCAGGTACATGCGTTCATCACGGAAGAACCAGGGACCGCTCTTCCAGCGCTGGGGGCCGCTTTCCAGCGCTTGCAAGGGCAACAGATACCCCACCACCGCTGACAGGCCCTGGCTGTAGACTCGCCGCAACCGAGCTCGCTCGAGTTCATCGTCCAGCCGCGAATCAAACGGATCCACGTTGACCGGCAGCCGGCGCTCTCGCCACAAGTAGTACCAGGTGTCTTCGTAGCCCGGCTGAATGAATTGGTCGCCCACCCCCAGCGTGTGAGACAGCAACGTGATGAAACGTTGGGCGTCTTCCTGGGTGTAATGGTGGGGCTCGCTTTCATTGGCAAACAGCGCGGGGTTGTGCCAGCAGGGCTGCCCATCGGCTCTCCAGCCAATGCTGAGCGCCCAGCGAGGCAGTTGTTCTCCGGGATACCACTTGCCCTGCCCAAAGTGCAAAAAGCCACCCTGGCCGTAATGCGCCTGCAGCTTGTGCACCAGGGTCGTGGCCATGCCGCGTTTGGTCGGCCCCAAGGCCTCGGTATTCCATTCGGGCGCGTCCCGGTTGTCGATCGCCACAAACGTGGGCTCGCCCCCCAGCGTCAGGCGAACATCGCTGTCGTTGAGTCGCTGGTCCACGACCTCGCCCAGGGCCACCAAACGTTGCCACTGCTCTTCGGAGTAGGGCTTGGTCACACGGGCCGATTCCGAGAGGCGGCTCACATGCATCTCGTGGTGAAACTCCACCTGGGCTTCATCCACCAGGCCCTCGATGGGCGCGGCACTGGACGGCATGGGCGTGCAGGCCAGCGGGATGTGTCCCTCACCGGCCAGCAAGCCCGAGGTGGGGTCCAGACCAATCCAGCCCGCGCCGGGCAAGTACACCTCGCACCAGGCGTGCAGGTCGGTGAAGTCCACCTCGGTGCCCGCTGGGCCGTCCAAGGATTTGACATCTGGCACCAGCTGGATCAGATAACCCGACACAAAGCGAGCCGCCAACCCGCAATGCCGCAACAATTGCACCAGCAACCAGGCACTGTCGCGGCATGAGCCACTGCGCAGGACCAGTGTTTCCTGAGGGGTCTGCACCCCCGGCTCGAGACGGATGAGATAGCGAATATCGCGCTGCACCTGCTGGTTCAATTGCACCAGAAAATCGATCGTGCGAAGTGTTTGCTTCGAGGTTTTGAGGACGCGGGAATTCAGGTAGTCCTTGAAGGCATTGCCTTGCGCCGTCACGAGCAGATAGGGCGCCAACTCCTCACGCAACTGAGCCGGCAGGGTGAACGGGTAGTGCTCAGCCCCTGGTTCCAGAAAGAAGTCAAACGGGTTGTAGACCGCCATTTCGACCACCAGGTCCACCGTGACCTTGAACTCACGGGTCTTCTCGGGGAACACCAGACGGGCCTGGTAATTGGAAAAAGGGTCTTGCTGCCAGTTGATGAAATGCGCCGGTTCCACCCGCAAGCTGTAGGACACCACCTGTCCCCGCGTATGGGGGGCGGGCCGCAGTCGAATGACTTGAGGACCCAACTGCACGGGCCTGTCATATCGGTAATGCGTGACGTGGTGAAGTGCGGCGTGGATGGGCATGCCCCCCAGTTAGCAAGAGGCAAGCCAGTCTTTTCCCCGCAAGAGATGCACGAATAGCAAGCCCCAGCTTGCACCCCCCGAGAAAGGGCATCAGAGTCGTGCACGATCCTCCCCAAAATGGTGCACAAAGCCGTCTTGTCCCGGGGGTTCAGTGGCACTGCTCTTGCTAAGTCGTTGAGCAGGAGAAACCGATGTTGAACTACGACGAGATGTATGAGCCGGGCGCGAACGCCTTGCGCGCGCATTACCGTGACTACGGAACCTGGTTGTCCCAACAAAATGAGGCAGCCATGCGAGCTCGTCGTGATGAAGCCGAGGTGATCTTCCGACGGGTGGGCATTACCTTTGCGGTCTATGGCGAAAAGGACGAGGATGGCTCGGGCACCGAGCGCTTGATCCCTTTTGATTTGATCCCCCGCATCATCCCTTCACACGAATGGCGAGAGTTGCAAAAAGGGCTGGTGCAACGTGTCAATGCCCTGAACCACTTTCTGCACGACATCTACCACGACCAGGCCATTCTGAAAGCGGGCATCGTGCCCAGCGAGCAAATACTGCGCAACTCCCAGTTCAGACCGGAGATGATGGGCATTGATGTGCCCAACCAGGTGTACTCCATCATCAGTGGCGTGGACATCGTGCGCGCACCCGACAGCCAAGGCAAGGGGCAGTACTATGTCCTGGAGGACAACTTGCGGGTGCCCAGCGGGGTGAGCTACATGTTGGAGGACCGCAAGATGATGATGCGTCTCTTCCCGGACCTGTTTCGTCTCAACCGCGTGGCCCCGATCGCGCACTACCCCGACATGCTGCTGGAGTCGCTGCGGGCCAGCGCCCCCTCCACCACCGACAACCCCACGGTGGTGGTGCTCACCCCCGGCATGTACAACAGCGCCTACTTCGAGCACGCATTCCTGGCCCAGCAAATGGGCGTGGAATTGGTGGAGGGCAAGGACCTCTTTGTCGACCAGGACCAGGTGTTCATGCGGACCACGCGCGGACCGCGCAAGGTGGATGTGATCTACCGCCGCGTGGACGACGATTTTCTGGATCCCAGCACCTTCCGCTCGGATTCCACCCTGGGCTGCGCTGGCTTGATGAAGGCCTACAAAGCCGGACGCGTCAACATCTGCAATGCGGTTGGCACCGGCATTGCCGATGACAAGTCCATCTACCCCTATGTCCCCAAGATGATCGAGTTCTACCTGGGGGAAAAGCCCATTTTGAACAACGTGCCGACCTTCATGTGCCGTGTCGCAGAAGATCTGCACTACACACTGGCTCACCTGTCGGAACTCGTGGTTAAGGAAGTGCATGGGGCTGGTGGCTACGGCATGCTGGTGGGCCCCATGGCCAGCCAGGCCGAGATCGAGCACTTCCGCCACCTGCTGCAAGCCCACCCTGAGCGCTACATTGCACAGCCCACGCTGAGTCTGTCCACCTGTCCCACGTATGTGGAGTCCGGCATCGCGCCTCGTCATATTGACTTGCGCCCCTTTGTCCTGAGCGGAAAAACGGTCCAGATGGTGCCGGGTGGTTTGACGCGGGTCGCCCTGAAAGAAGGGTCTTTGGTGGTCAACTCGTCCCAAGGCGGGGGCACCAAGGACACCTGGATTCTGGAGAACTGACCATGCTCAGCCGAACTGCCGACCACGTATTCTGGATGTCTCGGTATACCGAGCGTGCCGAAAACACTGCACGCATGCTGGATGTCAACTACCAGACCTCATTGCTGCCGCAGTCCACCGCCGTGGCGGAGCTGGGGTGGCAGGGCCTGTTGAAAATCAGCGAGCTGCTGCCAGCCTATCAAGCCTTGTACGGCGAGGTCACACCCCAGCGCGTGCTGCAATTCATGGTGAAGGAGGAACACAACCCCTCCTCCATCATTTCCTGCTTGCGTGCCGCACGAGAAAACGCACGGGCCGTGCGCGGCACCTTGACCACCGAGGTGTGGGAAACCCAGAACCAGACCTGGTTGGAGCTCAACCGCCTGCTCGCCACCGACATGCTGGAGCGCGATCCCGGGCAGTTTTTTGAATGGGTCAAATTCAGGTCTCACCTCTCACGCGGGGTGACCGTGGGCACCATGTTGGTCGACGAAGCCTTGCACTTCATGCGACTGGGCACCTTCCTCGAGCGGGGTGACAACACGGCACGCTTGCTGGACGTGAAATTCAATGCGGTCGACAGCGACTTCTATGGGCTCGCGAGCGACCAGGATCAGGAATATGACTTCTACCACTGGAGTGCCATCCTGCGCAGCGTCTCGGGTTTCGAGATCTACCGCCGGGTGTACCGCAATGTCATACAACCCGACCGGGTGGCAGAATTGCTGGTCTTGCGGCCCGACATTCCGCGTTCCTTGCTGTCGTGCATGAACGAGGTGGTCAACAACCTGGATTCGGTGTGCGAGTCTTCCAGTTGCCTGAGTTGCCGGCTGGCGGGCAAACTTCGCTCAGATTTGAAATACACGACCATCGATGAAATTTTGAAACAAGGCCTGCATGCGTTTCTGGTCCAATTTCTGGAGCAGATCAACCAGATCGGTGCCGAGATCAGTCGGGAGTTTCTGGTTCCAGCCTGACCGGCTGACCCACTTCACGTCGAACAACAAGGAGACAGTTTTCATGACCTATTGCGTCGGGGTTCGCAACCGCGCTGGGCTGGTATTTCTCGCAGATTCCAGAACCAATGCCGGCCTGGATCAAATCAGCACGTTTCGCAAATTGCATCGCTTTGAGATACCTGGCGACCGCGTGATTGTGCTGCTGACCGCCGGCAACCTGGCCATCAGCCAGTCGATTGCCAGCAACCTGCGCGTGATGATGCACAACCCGGATGAAAAAAGCCTGGCCAACGTTCCCAACATGTTTTCAGCGGCCAAACTGGTGGGCGACACGGTGCGAAAGGTCCATGCCCGTGACGCCGTGAGCCTCAAGGAGTCTGGCATTGAATTCAATGTGAACATGATTCTGGGTGGGCAGATCCAGGGCGAAGAGCCTCGTTTGTTCAACGTCTACTCCGCCGGCAATTTCATTGAAGCCACCGAAGAAACCCCCTACTTCCAAATTGGCGAATCCAAGTACGGCAAACCTATCCTGGATCGCGTGATTGAGGGTGATTTGAGCTTGGACGAAGTCGCGAAATGTTGCCTGATCTCGATGGACTCGACCATCAAATCCAACCTGTCGGTCGGCTTGCCACTGGATTTGATGTGCTACGAAACCGACAGCCTGACCGTCAAGCAACACAAACTCATCGACCAACACGATCCGTACTTCCTGTCCATTCGAGAGCGCTGGGGGCAGCAGTTGCGCAAGGTGTTCAACGAACTGCCCAACCCGCTGTATTGGGATCAGCCGCCCTCGTGACCACTCAACCAGGCCTTTGCTGACGTCGAGGATCCCATGAACACCATTCCCCCCGCACAACGCTGCTGTGAGAATTGCTGTTACCGCATGCGCTCTGAAACCTCAACCACGGGGTTTCGCTGCGGCTATGAACACTTCATGACGACTCCCCTCTTGCGCAAGTTCAAGACCATGAGCCAATACCCGGTGGTGCGGCCATTCACGCGGTGTGAAATGTGGTCACCCCTCTCCGCCGAGAACACGTCCGACCCATCCCGCCATTGATCAGCTCAGCACCGCCAAGGCTGCCAGGGCCATGGGTTGACCACAACAGGCTGGTGAGGCCCAACTGCTCTATCATGAACCAACACCGCCCCACCCATGACCTGGCACGCACACCTCTCCCTGCAGTACACGCACGAACGACATCGCAGCGTGGCCCGCTTCCGGCATGAAGGACCTTTGCGCATCCTGCAAAGTCTGTATCCTGAGGGCGATGCTGTCTGCCACAACGTCTTGGTCCATCCCCCCGGGGGATTGGTGGGCGGTGATGCGATGGACATTCACATTTCAGTGGGCTCCCATGCGCACGGCTTGATCACCACGCCCGGCGCCACCCGCTATTACCGAACCGAGCACGACACCGCCACCAACACGGTTCACGCACGACTGGAAGAAGGCGCCAGGCTGGAATGGCTGCCGTTGGAGTCGCTGGCCTACCCGGGTTGCAATGCCCTCAATCACCTGTCATTCGAGCTGGCGCCCACTGCCGAACTGATGGCCTGGGACGTCACCGCTTTGGGGCTGGAACACGCCCACGCGCCCTTCACCACCGGACGATTTCTGCAACACATGGAAATTCCGGGCGTCTGGCTGGAGCGAGGGCTGATCGATGCCGAGGATCAACGGCTGCTGAACAGCCCATTGGCGCTGGCAGGTCAGCGTTGTATGGCCACCTTCGTGTTTGCCTCGGGGTCTGCCATCGCGGGTCCACGCGCCGACGCTGCCCTGGAGGCCGCTCGCATGCGGATTGAAGAAAGCCCGTTGCGACATCAGGCCGGTGTCACCCTGGCAGGCCCTCGGGTCATGGTCATGCGGGTACTCGCCCCGATGGTGGAGCCGGCCATGCAGTTGCTGCGACCGGTCTGGGCCGCCTGGCGGCAGTCGCTGTGGGGGCTGAGCGGTCAAGTGCCACGCTTGTGGAACTTGTAGCCGGCAAAGCGGGGCCGCTTCAGATCGACACCAGTTGTCGAATGTTCTTGTCCGTCATTTCGCTAGCAGGCCCCCGGGCAATCACCTCGCCCCGCTCCATCACCACATACTGATCGGCCAGCTCCTGGGCAAAGTCGTAATACTGCTCACACAGCAAAACGGCCATGCGCTGTCCTTGCATGCCCACATCCGCCAGCCGTCGAATGACACGACCAATGTCCTTGATGATGCTCGGTTGGATGCCCTCGGTGGGCTCATCCAGCACCAGCACCTTGGGCTTGAAGGCCAGCGCACGCGCAATCGCCAGTTGCTGCTGCTGACCGCCTGAGAGGTCGCCCCCTCGGCGGTGCAACATCTGTTGCAAGACCGGAAACAACTCAAACAGTTCCTGTGGAATGGGAGTGCCGGGAGGACAGGTGGCCAAGCCCATGCGCAGGTTGTCTTCTACCGTCAAGCGGGCGAATATTTCTCGCCCCTGCGGCACATACCCGATACCCAAGGCCGCGCGCTCGTAGGGCTTCGCTGTCGAGATATCCCGAGTTCCCATCAGAACCGCACCGCTTCGGATCGGCACCAGCCCCATGATGCTTTTGAGCAGCGTGGTTTTGCCCACACCATTGCGCCCCAGTAGCACGGTCACCTCGCCCACTTGGGTGGTCACTGACACATCCCGCAGGATGTGTGAGCCCCCGTAGTACTGGTGAACCTGGTTGACACTCAACATATCAGCGCCCCAAATAAACTTCAATGACTCGCTCGTCGGCCTGCACTTGGTCCAGGGTTCCCTGGGCCAGCACCGAGCCGTCGCACAGCACCGTGACAATGTCCGAGATGGTGCGCACAAAGCTCATGTCGTGCTCCACCACCATCAAGGAGTGTTGGCCTTTCAAGCTCAGAAACAACTCGGCCGTGCGTTCGGTTTCGTGGTCTGTCATGCCGGCCACGGGTTCGTCGAGCAGCAACAACTTGGGGTCTTGCATCAGCAGCATGCCGATTTCCAGCCACTGCTTTTGACCATGGCTGAGGTTACCGGCGGTTCTGAGCGCCTCGGGTAGCAGATGGATCGTGGTCAGCACATCATGCAGCCGGTCGGTTTGTGCCGAGTCAAGCTTGAAGCGCATGGATGCGCCCACACGCTTGTCCGTCTTGAGGGCAAGCTCCAGGTTCTCCACCACGCTCAGGTGTTCAAAGACGGTGGGCTTTTGAAATTTGCGCCCAATGCCCAGCTGGGCAATCTCCGGTTCGTTGTGTCGCAACAAGTCGATGGTGGAACCAAAGAACACCGTGCCCGAGTCGGGTCGGGTTTTGCCCGTGATGATGTCCATCATGGTCGTTTTGCCCGCGCCGTTGGGCCCGATGATGCACCGCAGTTCCCCTGGGGCAATGTCGAGCGAGAGGTTGTTGATGGCCTTGAAGCCGTCAAAACTCACACAGACATCTTCCAGGTACAGGATACGTCCGTGTGACACGTCCACTTCCTGCCGGTCTTTGAGCACGCGGCCGTAACTGGCGGTGCCACCCGCGCCCCCGGCGGCACGCCGGGCCGCTTCAACTTCGAAGCGGGCAACGCGCTCGGCTCCTTGATTCATCAGGTCAGGGGTCATCGCGACGCTCCTTTGCCCAGTCGTGACTTCAACAACCCGATCACGCCATGCGGCAGGAACAGGGTCACGGCGATGAACAAAGCCCCCAGGCAGTACAACCAGAATTCTGGCGCCACCACCGTCAGCCAACTCTTGGCGCCATTGACCAGGAAGGCTCCCACAATCGGCCCCACCAGGGTGGCACGCCCCCCCACCGCCGCCCACACCGCCATTTCGATGGAGTTGGCCGGGCTCATCTCGCCCGGGTTGATGATGCCCACTTGCGGCACGTACAAGGCCCCAGCCACCGCGCACATCACCGCCGAAATCACCCAGATACTCAGCTTGTAGGGCAATGGCGAATAGCCCGAGAACATCACGCGGCTTTCAGCATCGCGAATGGCCTGCAACACCCGGCCGTACTTGCTGCTGACCAGCCAGCGCGCCATCAGAAAAAAGCCCAGCAGCATGACGCCCGTCAATACAAAGAGAACCATACGCATGTTGGTCGTGGCAATGGGCATTCCCAGGATGCGCTTGAAATCGGTGAAACCGTTGTTGCCCCCAAAGCCGGTCTCGTTGCGAAAGAACAAGAGCATGGCGGCAAACGTCATGGCCTGGGTGATGATGGAGAAGTACACGCCCTTGATGCGAGAGCGAAAGGCGAAGTAACCGAACACCCCCGCCAGCACGCCTGGCACCAGCACCACCAGCAACACGGTGGCGGCAAAGCTGTCCGAGAACCACCAGTGCCATGGCAGTTCCTTCCAGTCCAGGAACACCATGAAGTCCGGCAGATCGCTCTGGTATTGCCCATCACGACCAATCTGGCGCATGAGGTACATGCCCATCATGTAACCGCCCAGGGCAAAAAACAACCCGTGCCCCAACGAGAGAATGCCGGTGTAGCCCCAGATCAGGTCCAGCGCCAGCGCACAAATGGCGTAGCACATGATCTTGCCGATCAGCGCCACAGCGTAATCACTCATGTGCAGGGGGTTACCAGGCGGCACCACCAGGTTGAGCACCGGCGCCAGCACACACACACACACCAGGCACACCAGCCAACCCGTCCAGGCTGAGGGGCTGAGCAGATGTCGTTTGGGCAGCCACGCCCCAGGATGTTGCCCCATGTCAGGCCTCCGCACTGCGACCCTTCATCGCGAAGATGCCCTGCGGGCGCTTCTGGATGAAGACAATGATGAACACCAGCACCGCGATCTTGGCCAGCACGGCACCGGCCCAGCCCTCGAGGACTTTGTTGAGCAGGCCCAACCCCAGGGCGGCGTACACCGTTCCGGCCAACTGCCCCACACCGCCCAGCACCACCACCATGAAAGAGTCCACGATGTAGCTTTGACCCAGGTCGGGTCCCACGTTACCGATCTGGCTCAACGCACAACCCGCCAAGCCCGCAATGCCCGAACCCAGGGCAAAGGCATAGGTGTCGATGCGAGCCGTGTTCACACCCATGCAGGACGCCATGGGTCGGTTTTGCGTGACGCCCCGAACAAACAGGCCCAGCCGCGTGCGCCCGATCATCAGTGCCACGCCCGCCAGCACCGCCAGCGAAAACACCACGATGAGGATCCGGTTCCAGGGCAGCTGCAGATTCGACATCAGGACCCATGAGCCGCTCATCCAGGTGGGGTTTTCCACGCCCACGTTTTGAGCACCAAAAAGCGAACGGACCGCTTGCATCAGCATGAGGCTGATCCCCCAGGTCGCCAGCAGCGTTTCCAAAGGACGGCCATACAAGTACTTGAGCACACTGCGCTCCAGCGCAGCCCCGACCAGCGCGGAAGCGAGAAACGACACGGGGATGGCCGCAACAAGGTAGTAATCAAAGCCGGCGGGCAGGTACTGACGAAACAGCACCTGTACCAGGTAGGTCGCATAAGCGCCAATCATCATCAACTCGCCGTGCGCCATGTTGATCACGCCCATCAGCCCGTAGGTGATGGCGAGGCCCAAGGCCACCAGCATCAGGATCGAGCCGAGGCTCACACCGGTGAAAAGAATGCCCAGCCGCTCACCCCACTTCAAGCCGTCTTGCACTTGTCTTATAGCCGACTTGAGCACCGTTTGTACCGCCGGATCTTGCTCGGCCGTGAGTTGCTGGTTGAGCAACAACAGCACATCGGGCCGCGCACGTTGCGCCAAGACCTTCACCGCGGCGATGCGCGTGGTCGCCACCGGGTCAGACAGGTTCACCGCCGCCAAGGCGGAGGTCAACCAGTCCTGCACCTCGGCCTGGGTCTCACTGGCGAGGGCTTTTTCCAACATCGGCTTGCGTGTGACATCGGGCTCTTTCAGCATGGCCTGTGCTGCCACGATCCGCTGCCGGGCGTCGGGACTGAAGAGTTTGAGCGCCGCCAGGGCCGCATCGATTTCTGCCCGCATGCGGTTGTTGAGCATGATGTCCTGGGCATCCTCGGGCAAAGGACGAATCTCGCCTGTGGTGGCATGTCGAGCCTGCGCGTGATCGACCACCCACACCGCGTCGGCAAACACCTTGACCGATTCATTGGCCATGGCTTGCAGCAGGGCGGCAGTGCTGGCGTCGGGAGTCTCCAGGGCTTTGCCAATGGCCTGAATCCGGCTGTCGCTCTCACCCACCGCCATCTCCATGGCCAACTGAGGCGTCAAGGCATGGGCGAAAAACATCCCGCAACAGCCCGCGAGCAGCAACAGCGCGCGTATCCAATGTTTCATTGTGTTCATGTGGCACCAGGGGGTTTCACCCTGAAATGATCAAGAGGGAAGGACTCACGCCCTTCCCCCTCGTGAAGGACCGCAGAGGCCGCTTACTTCTTGGCAGGCTCGTCAGGCTTGCTCTCGTTGCCCGCGATGAACGGGCTCCAAGGCTTGGCC
>JACCDW010756147.1_pt1 | contig 23655 bp, 24 predicted proteins | sample 7449781 | NCBI WGS metagenome assembly JACCDW01 (sample SAMN15323449, study PRJNA562643) | freshwater metagenome | isolation source: river surface water | place: USA:Blue River Watershed | collected 2017-08-18
ATTGACACATGAAAGTCCCTGCGTTTGGGATATGTATAAACAACCTTCCGACTAGACATAAGATGAGCTCTACTTCCGCCGCAAAGACTTCCGCACGCAAGACCGCTTCCAAGAAGGAGACCCCTGCTGTAGCAGTGGCTGCTCCTGCCCCTGCCCCAGTGGCAGCCCCAGTGGCTGCTCCTGTGGAGACTGTGGCTGCCGCCGCACCTGCCGTAGAGGAGGTGAATGTGGTGGCCGAGTTCAACAGCCTGGTGGCAAAGGTGAGCGCTCTGCGCGAGACCTTCACTGCTGTGTTCTCCGAGATGAAGAAGCTGGAGAAGCGCATCCCTCGTGAGCTGAAGAAGGCCAGCAAGGGTCGCCGCAACCGCAAGGCCGCTGATGGAACTGATAAGCCCAAGAAGGAGAGCGTGTTTACCAAGCCCTCCAAGATCAGTGATGAGCTGTGCCAGTTCCTGGGCCAGCCCAAGGGTACTGAGATGAGCCGCAGTGCTGTAACTACTGCTGTATGCAACTATGCCAAGCAGAAGGGTCTGATGGAGAAGCAGCTGATTAAGGCTGATGCCAGCCTGCGTAAGCTGCTGAAGCTGACTGAGAAGGATGAGCTGAAGATCCTGAACCTGCAGCGCTACCTGAAGCCCCACTACATCAGCAACAAGCCTGCAACTGCTTAATTGATGTATCATTGCAATCATGTAAGGTAAGTTCCCTCGTGCCTTTCTCCAAACTTTCTTTCTGAATTCCTCATCCTTTTTGCATGAGGCCCTGTAGCTCAGACGGACAGAGTATTGGACTTCTAATCCAATGGTCGTGGGTTCGAGCCCCACCAGGGCTGTTGCCTCCAAACATGCGTTTGGAAATCCCTTTTTTTCTCCCGAGACAAAGTGGAAGGATATGGTCTGATCCGTTCCGCCCTCGGGATAGCTCAGTTGGTAGAGCAGTTGATTGTAGATGTTTCATACTCTAAGTAATACTCAACTAGTCATTGGTTCGATTCCGATTCCTGAGAAAAATATAAGACCTTTGCTCCGTTAGCTCAGTAGGTAGAGCGTGTGGCTGTTAACCACAAAGTCGCTGGTTCGAACCCAGCATGGAGCGACAAATATTTTTTATTTTCCAGAATGTCCTACAGGATGGAAAACAAATTACTCATACATATTAAATGAAAGTATCAATTCCTGTCTTGTTGGCTGCTATTTTGGTTCTGGTTGTTATTCTCCTTTTGCTGCAAAGAAAGAAGGAGTCTTTTCAATCTGATTGTCAGTTTGCGATAATGGTTGATAATAAAAGGATGACTACAACAGTTTCTGAGTATTTGCGAAAAAACCCTGTTATGAAATCTATTGGAGATATCCCGGCGAATTATGATTCAAATCAGACAACCCAGAGTGCAACTCGTGCGGCAGAACTTGTAGTTGCCAAACAGGGGTTGAATCTGTTGGAAGCCATTTTTTACGGATTATATTCAAATCGTACTACATGTACCGCAGATTATTTGCGTCTATGCAATACATATGCTGTAAATGGTGGTTTACTGGGACGAACAACCGAACAAGGACAGTTTGAGGGAGTCCAAACGGGTATGAATCTGTGTGGGTATCATTTCGTCATTCGGTGGGAAAACAATGGAAACTTTAAACCCCAGGACTTCCAACAGGCAGAGAATTGGATTGCTACCATTCTCCAAAAGTTTGCCCCCTCATTCGGCGGACGCATGAACAATCAGTACCTATTTTACACAGGCGGTATGATGGGTGCCGCTATTCTTCAGAAGAATCGATCCAATATTGTACGACACAAGGATCTCCTGGTAAGCCACATGCGTGCTCCTGATGGAAAAGGAAACTTCCGTGATGGATTTATTCGTTCCGAATTGGATCGGTTTACAAAGGTCATTGGATATCACAATTATTATATTAACCTCCTTTGGTTTAATCTAATTATAATAAAAGTATTCAATATTCCTTTCCCATGGGATGAATTTAAAGAACCTTTGCGGCTCGTGTGTGTTTCTTTGGCCGATAAATCCACAAACACTCCAGGGGACGCGTCTCTTTTTATTAATTATCTTAAAAAGCAAAAATCATACCCCATGAGTTCCTACAATGATTCAAATGCATATAATGAAATGCGTAGTAAATTTACAATTACCGATGGGAATAAGCATATGGGGATGTGGAATTATTTGTTTAATAATGGTGGTGTTCCCAGCGGATTTTTAGTATCCGGTGTAAATGTGTTTGCTTCTCTTTACGTGAAGGCACTGAATTTCTGGAATACATCAATTGTTCCAAAATAAATCCTAGGCAATGACAGAAACAAATGCCGCGTAAAACCCGAAGCACCCGCCGCAGCAGCCGCCGTGTAGGTGGCGGTTTTCTGGACTTTCTGTTTGGATCCTCCGAGGAGAAGAAGAACACCAATGCTGCTAATGCAACCACCACAGCCAGCATGAATGGGGTCAGTGCCAACGTCCAGGCATCTGTAGGTGGTCGCAGAAAAAGCCGTAAGGCTCGTAAGGCCCGTAAAAGTCGCAAGGCTGGTAAGACTCGCAGACACTAAGGCTGCCCTACCAGACATGAAACATGACTGGCCGCGTAGCGATACCCCGGACGAAACCGCACTTCCTCGTAAGAATGTCTTTGGCAGATCCAAATGCCCTGGCCGCTGCAGTTCGACAATGGGTCCATTTCGACAATCTCACAGAATCCCTCAATAAACAAGTAGCGAATGTAAGAAACCTGCGCGGTGAATATGAAACCAAAATCCTAACACTAATGCAAGAACAGAATCTTAAAAATGCAACTCTTAAAATAACCGGTGCAACCCTGCAATATGCCACCCGTCATAAAGCCGCTGATTTGACATGGGCGTTCCTCGAGGAGCAGTTGCATGAGTATTATAGGACAGCGGGTAAACGCGATGAAACAGGGGAGATCCTAGCATTCCTACAAAAACATCGTGGAGGCAAAACGGTTGAATATCTAAAGAAGACATCCATACCTCCAACACAAACACCTACTGCACCTCCAGGCAAGAAATGAGACGCAACTTGCGCGATTTAATTCGCCAACACGTGAATCAATGGTTCACTCGTGTTGGGAAAGATGAATGGAGCCCTGCTCTGCTAGTCAAAGAATTCAATGACCGATTTTTGAATTATTTGAAATGGAAACATCTCAACCTGACCGTCCAAGAGAATGAATTCCGAAGGACGATGTGTGAGTTCCTATGCACCATGTATGTGGCCCGAAAACAGCAACAGCAGTGGAGAGGACCTCTGTCGGATCCGGTGCGTCCCACAGGATGGACGCAGACTCATGAAATGGAATGGGAGGAATATCTTTCGATCAATGTATTTACGGATGAAGTATGGGCGGGATTCTGGTCGATGATCCCAGAAGCCCTATGGGAATCCCGTGTTCCTGATTGGCGATTCCAAATTCAACTAGTTGTATTTCATTATATACAGGTGGATCCAACCAAGATTGATTCCTTTACTGAGGATGCAGGATCCATTCCATCAGATGAGGAAGAGGATACAAGACGATACAACGATTAGACCAACACATCGTGTGTTTATTCAATATGTAGGGAATTCAGAATTTCCAACATACAATGCTAACAGACTTGATAATGTCTAAGCAGTCCATTGTCCTTTGCGAAAGGGTAGGATAACCGCGGAGTCCAGTTGATCGCGGAATTTTTGGACGTTCTTTTGGAATTCAATTTCTTCGGCGGATTGTGGGAGAGCAACTTGGCTTTCCAGGAGAACATCTCCAGGTTTCCGAGCAGGTTTGGGTCCATAACAGGTTACACCAAATCGCAGATCTGGATTATCAAAGTAGCCTCCGTTGATGCCTGGACGCCCACAGGCATTGCGGAATTCCGAAGGACCCTTTTGCAGGCTTTCCCATGTTTCCTTCTGGGTCGGATAAACCGCCATCTGTCCCTTAATCCATCCATAATTGCACCAATCCGCCCCGCGCTCATAGGCCGCCTTCACCTGGTCGTAGGTTGCTAATTCACCCCCTGCTGCCGCACAGACAGCTGCTGCGTCATTGAAGGTGTATACATTGTTGCTGATGTTGTATACATCCATTCCATTCGCAGGCAGGGAAGATGGAATGGTTCCAAGTGGATCCAAGGAACCAGGCATACCCGCCGGCCGATTCTCCACGGGACCCATGCGATCCCCTGGTGGATTGTCGCCCGCCTTGGGTACATAAACCGGTTCAGGCAACTCAGGTGCCGTATGGATTGATTCATCATATTCCAGTGTGGGTTGCACTGGGATGGTCGCAGCCATGGCAGAGGGACCCATTGCAGATGGAATCGATCCTGGTGATTCATACTCGGGTGCCAATCCACCCACATTCTCATTGAAGAGCGGCTTTGTAAGCGGTGGTAATATTACAGTAGGTTCTGGATTCAGGGTTGCAGTTAAAACGGGTGTTTCTGATTGACCGGGACCAATACTAACCTTTGCCGTTCCATCCTTACGGAAAAAAGTCGTAATTCGATTCCATGCATCCTGTATTTGGGGTCCAATGGTCTTACGATAAAATGCAATGAAGAGCACAGCTACCAAAATAAGCCCTGCAAGAATGGAGAGTATCAAAAAACGACTCCGTGGTAGGGACCCCATGGGTCCCACCGAACCAACGGACCCAACAGATCCCAATGGATTTATTGCATTCATTCTATTAGGGAAGTAGATCAGGAATTTGTAGGAACTGCAAAGATCACATAGGAATCCGGACTAATTACCTTCTCCACCTTGCGTGCGGTCTCATCGTCATACTCGATCCAGTCGCCCTCCTCGCGTGCATACATACGATAATGACCGCCACGACTTGACCCACAATGTTCGAGGACCGCAAAGGTTCGGTAGGATGCGGAAATGGAATGATTGGAGAACGGACAGCGTGAAAAGGCGGCCCAGGGACGCAACTGCATGGCCTCCAGATCCCATTCAATTTCACCACGAATCTTCCATCCCTGGTTGGTAAATCGCTTGAACGTGAGAAGGAGGATGTTGGGAAACTTGGAAATGCGTGTGCGAATCACTGCCTTCTGTGGGCTCTTACAGACATCACATGCATATCCCTCGATTGTTTCATCTGCAAAGGCGGCATCCAAGCAGTTCCTAAAACTGGGAACATTCCCACCCTGCTGATCTCCACCGGGAATTGGTGCCTTTATCATCAACCACGGTTCATATCGTTCCGAGATATTCCGGCAGCCCTGGCACTGCACGCAAATCTGGGACTGGCCGTTAAAATGTTTCACAATGGGCGAATACTCCTTGGAAAAGAAGGTCGACCAACTCTGCAATGCCTTGACATGGGATGTCTCCTCGCGTGTCATCGCATCTCCGTGAATTGTTATGGAAACGGGGCGATAGAGGGCATCATGTAGGGAATCCAGAATGTACTGGACGCACTCGGCTGCATCTGCTTGCTGACGTGGACGATACCAATCATCATCGCATGCAGAAATAACATCCAGTAAAGTCCGAACAAACTTGGAGGGATTGTAGGGGCAGGATGTAGAGGTTTTCTGCATTTCCAACAGAACGACTTGGAGCGCCGAGACAATTGGTGCCTTCTTCGATGCAGGTCTCGTAGCAGGCATTCGTGATGGATCCGCCGTCAAGAACTCCACAAGCGGAGTACAACGCCTGAGCGCCTGTAAGACAACATTGAGGAAACAGGTGTTTCCAAGATTATCAAGACCTGGACCCATAATTCGAAAGGAATGAAAGCGGAGAAAGAATGAAAGGCTACACCTATACTGCCCTAGCAACTATGGTTTCATTTTTTTCTTTACAAAAAAATGAATTCATATCAGCTGTGTATGGGAATCTGTATCGTGATTGCAACATAGAATGCCATTCTCTCGTCGCTACGAACATTCCTACGGAATTTCCCTCCTTGATGATCTACACAATCTCTTCCCAGAGATTCTGTATGATCCACAGCGTTTCCAACAGAATACGCTCGTTCAGTTTATGCGTGAACGGACGGCTGAACTGTTTGATGTTGAGTTTGCACGGAATCGTGCGTACTACCGTCTTTACCTACAACCGCCCTCGACACGCGCCACAACACCACCGGCGCGTCCTACACCTGTTGCACCGCCGCCCATTCATCGGGCGCGCTACACGGTTCCTCTGACAACTGTTCCCATTCTCACAACATCGATTGTAGGAAATGCGGAGTCCGATCAGGCAATGGGAGATGCCATGAATCTGTTGTCTACGGCAATTCTGGGAGGTCTGCAAGGAGCCCTACAAACACCGGACCTACAGGATCTTCTGACACCGGTCCCCGTGGTCCCAAGCCTGGAGGATATTTCACGTGCAACCATTCTGAGTCATGTGGAACCGCCTGCAGATGTCGTATGTTCCATCTGTCAGGACCATGCACCTCCCAGTGGATCCCATGAATGGCGCATCCTTCGCAGTTGCACTCATCGATTCCATCGGCCTTGCATTGATACATGGTTTCAACGCAACGTCCATTGTCCTGTATGTCGCCATGACATTCGGGATACCTCTTAACGGCGTCTGCGAGTCCCTGCCCGCTTGGCACGACGCCGGTATGTACGACGACGACCTCCCTGCTTCGGTGGAACTACACACTCCGCATTGGTGATGGGTGTAAAAATATCCATTTCTGTCTATCAGATCGATATTTTTTTGGCAACCTCGGATTGCAGAACAGGAAGACAGGTCTTCACTTCCTGTAGGAGCTCCATGGCAGTCCCAGGCCGCCGCTCCCATATCGGAACTACCGACCCATGAATCCATGCATTCGTTTCTTGTAGAGGAGAGGGATGTGTTGGAAATGCATGTTTTGTGAACCATCGCAGGGATTGCCGAATATGCCGCCACGAAGTTGTGTCATCTCCATACAGATCCCCCAAATACTTGAAGCCTATACATGCAATCACTACAGTCATGTAATACGTCCAAAAAGAATCGGCACCAGCATATGTGCGACCAAGGAGGATCTGTAGGAAGTGTTGTACGGCCGGATTTGCCCTTGTTTCTTTTGTCTCCATGGCTTCCCTTGCCTCTTTGCTTCCAACATGTCCCACCTTATATGCCTCCCATAGAAAGGCATCGAAGGATGGGATGTAGGAAAGTGGAATGCCTCTGGCCTTTGTCTCTTTTTCTAGCAGCATACAAAGACAGTCATAGGCGGCTTGTAGTTCGGGAGGAATTCCGTCATATTTCCGAGGCGGTGATTTGGCCGCCGAAGATTGCGAGGACAAACTGTTGGCAGAGGATGACTTCGCAAGAGAAGGCATATGTACCTACTTGTGTGGTATACTCTCTGCCTTAACCAGAACCTCCCATGTTCCCCGTACCACCTCGGCAGCCCCTACACTCCGATCCGTTTTGGCATCCCACACGTGGATAATCTGTTGGTCGGGACCTCGATACTTATTGAGTTTGTCAAGGATTTGCCCCACCGTTTGGCCCGCTGCGTCGGCGGCGATCCGTAGGCTCCCACCGGATTTAAAGCCTGCGACGACTGCCTGGGCGCTCGGTGTAGGTCGTAGGACCAACACACCCATCTCCGCTTCTCCCAAACCAAAAAGTGCCGCCCACATCTCTGTTCTGTGGATAGTATTACATTGTCTTTTTTATGTCGTCCTTTGGCTCACTGAAACTCTCGGAAATGGGAGATCGAAAAGAAACATGGCGGGATCGAACCTCGGCACCCCTAAAATGAATATCGAGGTGAATGGAATCCATATCCATCGGGCTCTGACATGCCATCAACTTCGGTGTGTAAATAACAATTGTATTTTCCGTGTGAATCCGAAGTATCCTTAGAATACACAGGGCGATGACAAGGAGAAGAAGAAATCCCCACCAAGGAATGAATTCGGCAGAGACATCGGAAGCTGCACGGAGCATTTTGGAAGAGAAATGGATGGCAAGGAGAAGGAAGAACGAACCAAGAATGAAAAAGATTTTCAGAAGGAATATGTTGGAAATCAAGGTATGTTTCAATTTTTGATGGTAGGCTTAAAGAACGTGGCGATCGAATGTTGTCCGCGCGCCTTCATAGTTGCAGGATCGCGTGCGGCATCCTGGAGTGCCTTCCCAAAGAGTGCCTCGAGCGCCAACTTCTCACGGGCTGCTACCGGATCCCGCGCCTTCTCTGCCGCACGGATTTGTTGGGCCGAAACATTCGTCATGTGTTCGAGAGCCAGACCAAATACTTGGGCGACCGGTTTGGCAATCTGATTGGTTATGTAAAAGGCATAATCGGGTCGGAGTTTGTGTTCTTTGATAAAGGATGGGAGCTCAATACGATCCCCTTGCAACTTGGCCTGCGGAGCCTGGATATAGACAAAGGGAATCCGATCAGATGTGGAGGGCTTGTTGCCAGGATCTCGCTCAGCAATCCGATCCGCCAATACCTTGTGGGCAATCTTCTTGGGGTCTTTGTACTCGGCACGCAATGATTTGGTAATTGTGAGCTTTGTGAGTGGGAACTTGCCTGCTAACAAATCCCTTGCTGCCTGTTGGACGAACGATGCCGCTTTCTGGACGCCTGCCTTGACGTCAAGACATGCCGGATCCAAAATGGCATCCACTGCATGCCCGTAGACATACTTGACAATTGGGGCGTTGTCGCGGCGTTTCATAACAATACCCATCGACTTACGGTGGAAATCTTCTTCCTCCACACCGTCCTCGGACATGTCCCCCACATACCGCTTCTTCGAAAGGAGAATGAAGGAACGAAAGATCTTGTCGAACTCAAAGTCATGCGGAGGTTTCAAACAGGAAGAGACGAGCTTACCCGATTCGACTGTGAGATCTTTGGCCGCCTGCAGAGCCGCCTTACCCGTCAAACGCAGTCCGGTGGCAGGATCACGGGGTCGGAAACGCAAGAAGATGGAATCCGTGTCACCGTATACACACTCCACATCGCACCGAGGATCGCGGCCACCACCATAGACGGCCTCAATGACGGCCTTGGCATACATCAGCTGTTTGCGGCCGTAGCCGGTTGTGGAAGCGGCCAGGACTTGCCGACGGACCTTGAAGGTTCCAGAACCGAGCTGACCGTACAGGGAGTTGGCGGTCAGTTTGTAGGCAAGCTGTTGGGCGTCGAGGAGATTGCGGGTGAACTCATCGGGTTCGGTTTCCGCGAGTTTGCGGCACTTCTTACGGGAGGCCAACAACATCTCCAGAATACGGGGAATGGTCCCCTGGGGATTCTGGATGTACCGTGCAACACGCCGGCCATCGCGGATCTTGCCAGGGTGCTTCTTATGGGCCTCTGCCGGATTTGGCCGCAGAATATCAAACTCCACATTCACATACTTGGCACCTGGAAGGTTGTCATAGCGATCCGAACCCTCGCGACAACAGACAAACTTCCCATCATTGTCATAGTCCTTCACCCAAATCAGTGTGTCATGGGAAATATTCTCGGAGATAATGGAAGATGGGTAGAGCGAGGCAAAATCATCGGCCGTCACAGGATCATCAATGTAGATACCCGTGTGCGGATTGAGAACAATGGCACCCTCATAGGTGTATTCATCATCCTCCTCATCTTCCTCATCGCCCTCGAGTTCCCCCTTCTTCTTGTCCGCCTCCAGTTCTTCGCGCGATGGTGAAGGCAGGACTTCAATCAGCTGGTCGACCTTGCGGCACTCCTTGAAAATAAGGGACTCAATCTTGATTCCCTGGCCTCTCAGAAAGATATAAGAAACGGGAACAGAACACACACTTGCCATGGCAATCGAATTATTGAGAATGTCGAGTTTGTTGAAGAGCTCCATAACCAGATCACAATCCTGCAAACAGTACTTGGCTACGATACCACGATCCTTGTTGGAACCACGGTGCAGCCGGAAAATATCCTTGGGCGATACATCGTCCTTGACCTGCGCCCAGCGTTCAGGGGACACCCCATGATCGTCTAGAGCCGCCTGGCCTCCCTCAATCCGTACAAGGAGTGCCTTGGCCTCCACACCTACCACCTCACACCTGTCAACAACACGGTCATTCTCAGCATCCAACAGCGTGATAAAACGACCTACAACCGTTCCTTTGGTGGATTTGGTAGCAAAGCGGAATACATTCACCTGGTCTTCCACGGCCCGCAGAGCTCCCAACACGGCCCCACTCACAAATGTAGCACTTACATTGTCGAGTGTGTAGGAATCCAGGTTGTATGAGCGGCGAATGTAGGGAAGCAAGTCGATTTGTAGACGTCCTACACAACTCAAGATATACATGGTATTGTCGCCCATTGCCGAGGAAGACAGGAACTTCTCTTCCAGTTTAGGCGGACGAGATCGCATACGGGTCCAAGGGCGAAGTAGAGGACGCAGCGACTTTTCGCCGCCTATCACGAGTTCTTGCAGACGATCCCAGACGTAGCGTTCATCAAATCCAAAGATGTTGTAGCCAATCATGACATCGGGGTCCGTCTCACCAATCCATTTCATCCAGGCGGCCAACATGGCAAGTTCTGTAGGGAATGAGTAGACGAGCACGGGGACCTCGGCACCTGGTGGGCGCACTGTATCACGATCGACACCACCCAGGACCCAAATGTGCTTACTAACAGCTTGTCCTTGCCGGTAGAGCACAGTTCCAATCTGAATGATTTCATCACCAGCGAGTGTAGGGAGTGCTTGTGTCAGAGCGGTATCGAGGGCGGCAATGGCTTCTTCGCGTTCATTGCCATTGGTTGCCGCGCGGATTTGCGCGAGACCCGCCGCCACTCCGCGAAGTGCCTGTTTCCCCTCGAGCATGAGGCGGATGGTCTCACCGAGGCATTTCTCGCCGAACGCGGCCGAGGTATGTTTCAGGTAGACGCGGGAAAGCGGGCCGTCTTGGCCGCGAATCGCCGCAGCAATCCATTCGCAGAGTTCCTCGACGGATCCAGGACACCCATGTTCCGCCAATTCACGCACCGGTTTGCGCCAGGTTTTTCGAGCCACCGGAAAGTCGCCATGGGACGACGTACACTCAATATCCCAAGACGCAATGGTAAGAGGAGCGAGTGCAGGTTTGTCAATCGGACAACATGCAGTCCAGGAACACCGAACACAGATCGCAGCTTTTGCCGAGGATCCCTCGGCAAACTCCCAGTCTCCTGCAGCAACGCGCAGCCATCCGGCGGGAGACACATCACGTTCATGGAAGAAACGCAAAACAGGATCAATATTCGCCTCAAATACCTTGAGACCCACCTTGGCACCATCCGTAGACACGAATCCCACGGACTCCTTGGCCTCCTCGCCCATTCCCGCAAGCACGGCGATTGCCGAAGTTCCCAACACAGACTTTGTTGCGTAGATTCGAGCAGTAGAACCACGTGTAAGAAATACGTCTTTTAGTCGGCGCCACAGTGCCTGCGATGGAACTTCAATCCGTAGAAAGGACGCCTTCTTCCCGCCGTTGTAATTCCACAGAGTTTGATGGGACTCTTGGCGGATGGCAACACGATGTTGAAGAGCCTTGGGAATCTGGGACCGAATCCATTCTTCTAGGTTTCTTACATGGGTCGGTAGGACTCCTGTAGGAAGTTGAATGTAGAAATAGGGTCGGAACTCTTCGACCTGTAGGCACACGGACTTTCCGGTGGCCGTGGCCCCAAATAGAAGAATCTGAAACTCTTTTTTGGCGAGCTTCTCATCCTCGGACATTGGCTTCGGACCTTCGTCAAAGCGTGATCGATCACTGTCAAAGGATTGCTCGGAAGGGGAGGTAGAGGCATCTTCCTCAAACACCAGACAATCCTGGGTTAGCAAGTCGATACATTGGAAGACCAAGTCTTCCGATTCGGAAAGAGCTGTTGCCATTGGCAAGAAAGGAGGAGAGGAATGTTGGAAATCCAGGTACGCACCCAGGAACACCGTAGGTGGGATTCAACTTTTTCGGGTGGCGGATCGTGTTTAGGCCCCCGTGAGTTTAAAGACACCCCTCAAACAGAATGGGTCTCTGTAGCAGCTCCTGCAAAACCGAACAACCTTGGAAACCTTTTGTGGAAACCACTGTCAAAAATGTAGTCGTCCATACCCTAGTGGTAGAACCGACCTTGTATATGGTAAAGGACTGTGCCTGTAAGAAATGTACCAAAGTGAATAAACGTAAGCCGACACATGAAGAGGCCTTGCAATTCAGTGGAATGGTGGATGAAGCCAAACGCGAGGATCCCCTGAATTCATCCAAACGAAAAAGTATTGCAATACGGTAATACGAATGTTCCCCCGAGGACTTCCACTACAAGCCATCGGCTTTATGCAATGTACGGGTATTCCGAATACTCCTACATCGAAACCTTACTTTGCCTCGACGGCCGATGCAATTGAACGCTGCCGAAAAGACCCAGCCTGTGTGGGTGTTTCAGATGAACGTTTGTTTTATGGACCCCTCAAAACACCGGCACTTCTAACAGGTGGTGATTGTCTTCTTAAGACGGGTTTGCCGATCAAGTATTAGCGGCGCATGGAACGCCTGCTCTTGGCACGCATGGATGCACGCTTAGGCGACTTGTAAGTACGTCGGCGTTTCAGGGCTTCATTGGCAACCATGAATGTCAGAGAGGGGCCTGCGGCCTGCAGGGCTGCCAGGAATGCAGAGAGAACACTTCCTCCTTTCTGGCCGCCACCTGCCTGTTTGGACTGCCCTACCAACTCGGTCTTCATGGCCTCCTCGTCCCGCATAGTCGGCATTGCATTCGTAGCACCTCCCTCACTCTCATACGTTTCAATGCGTCCATCGGGCAGCACCTTAATAACACTCGGGTATCCCTGGATTTTGGCATCTTTGATGGAGGGGATTTTCTCCTGCATGTCATGATGAACGCGGGCCATATTTGCAGTCCTACCCGGTGTACTTTCCAGTTTTTCCCATGTAGGAATGTATCGGTGGCAATGACCGCACCAATCAGCATAAATCAAGATTAGTGTAGGATTTCCGTTCTTCAACATAGACTCCAGGGTACCTACATCGGACTCACTGCGAATGTCAACACCCCGTTCTGAAGTGGTAGGGGAACGAAAGCGGCCTGTTGTGTTGCGATACGGCATCTCTGCTAGAGGAGAAGAGTATTTTTACACATGTAGGTGTAGAGGGGTTTCACACATGAAACAAGTGTGGTTCTTAATTGTCGTATTTTTGCTTATTGTTATGGCGGGTGTCCTATTCCAAACAAAACCCAAAATTCCCGAAGGATTTCAAATTGAGGGACCTACTGGTGCTCCGGCACACGCAAGTATTCCAACCGAATCTCCCATGGCAAGCACTCGTCCCCCTGTGGCAAGCACTCCTATAACCCAATCTCCTACATCGCGCCCTGTTCCTACATGCATAAGTCGTGCATATTATACTGCCATGGGAAAGATTGTCATTGAACCACATGGAATGATATTTGATACTGTGGCGGAGTATATGAATTTCTTCAATGCCATACAACGTGAAAATCCGGCTTGTGTCTTGCCGACCATTCAGGCCTACACGGGACCCATCCCTGGGATCACTAGTGGTGGAACAGGGACACCTTCAGCGGACCAGGTTGCCCTGGAAGATGCACGACGCGTTGTGACGACCACTGAGGGCGGACAAGACATTAACAGCCTGGGTGATTATGAGTACAATCGTGTATTTTTGGAGAATCGGGAACGTAATTCAGAAACTGCCAATCAGTACAAAGACGCCATGATACAACAATACCAGAGGGATTGGACGAATTTACCCTACAATTCGGACACACGGGCTACTTTGGAGGATCAATTCGTCCAACAGCGTATGGAGGCGGGGTTCCGTGAACCGGCGACGGGTGTGTTTTTCCGGTCCATTGATGGGACCAATGTGGCCCCACCCGACCAGGATGCCGCTGCCATTCGTGAAGCGAAGATATTGTCGGCCTATCAACCTACCAGTCTTACAGCACATCAGGTAGATGATGAGATGGAACGTGTTGCCAAAGTGGTTGCTCAGACTTACAAAAACGATCCGGATTGGGAACCGGTTGTGGAAAAGGTTGCGGAGCATCAGTACACGGTACGCGAGTTGCGTCCTCGTCATAGAAAAACAGAATGGGATGGGGATGGTGCACCGACCATCGAAGAAGCCCAGCGCCAAGGATTGCTAACAGGTGGATCTACACAGGCCAAGGTCCTGCTACAGCAAACCCAGGAAGACCCCTATTTTGCCAAAGATGGCGTAGCAGACTATGCTAGCAATCGATTTTGGAAATACAATGAATTCAATAAGTGGACACCAGGTTTGGAGCGGATGTTTGCACCCACCAATGAAACCCAGAATTGGTCTTAGCGCTGTTGTCTTCGTTGCCATACATGCAGAGAACCAGCAGAGACCCAATGGACCCATTCTCCCACGGACTCCCGTTCATCCTGTGTTAGAAGGAATCCACCAGGCACGATATTGGATTCCTGGTCTCCTACATCCACCTCCTGGTCTTCTGCAACCACCTCCATCATCTTGCCAAATTCGGTCGCCAAATAATTCCATACATCCTTTTGTGATTCAAAGAGATGTGTGGAAATACGAATGTGTTTAGGGAGATATTGAATCAGGCACCGATGTATCCAAAGACCACCGAGGCGATGAAGGGGTGGATCACGGGACACGCAACACTTCCAACATTCGTATGCAGTATCCTCTTGTCGTGTAGAAGGATCGGCACGATCGTAGAAAGAGCAAAGGGATTCCAAGGATTCGAGATACATGTTTACCACTCGATTCTTCCATGATCTCGATTCACTTTTTGATTTAGAAGTGTGTGTCCGTAGGCAAATATGTGGCGCAGACCAATCTGCTGAATGGGACAGAGTGTTGGAAACACCACTGTTTCGAGCCAGTCTGCGATGGCCGGCTGTTTTTTGAGACAGGCATGCAAATAAATGCGATGGAAGAGTGTAGGAATATCGGGTCCCTCCTGGAAGGATTGCCAGGCGTCCTGAAGCGAAGCCAGATCACCCCGTTCCACCCAATGTTTTCCTACATGGAGTATGCTAAGATCACCTTCACAGAAGGACATCTTTGCGTAATTCTAGAGATAATTTTACCAGCAGTCTTAGGCTGTTTGAATGTATATATTCCAGGAGACTGTACGGAGGTCCTTGGGGGAACGGCTTTCTTGCTACAGGGCAAACAAGGGACGACCCGTCGATTCTGGTTTGAATGAATTTTATGCAGAAATGCATTTCATCCTGAGACCAATTCCCACCATGTAAACACAAAAGAAATACAAAGAGATAAACGAAGGATGGCAATGGAACCTTTGCAGGTCTTGATTGATACACGCGAGGAAGAACTGTGGGAAGCCCTGGCGGGTTGGCGGGAACCCTTTGAAGGCTGGCAGGTTCAACGGGTTGCATTAGAAGTAGGGGATATTGTGTTTCGTCGGGGCGAAGATCTCGCGATTCTAGAACGAAAAACTGTGGAGGACTTGGCGGCCTCGCAAAAGGATGGTCGCTACAGAGAACAAAGGGCGCGTCTTCTAGCCCGCAAAGGTTCCGGAGTCGCAGTCGGATATGTATTGGAAGCACCGGCGTGGTCCCCCACACTCAGTCGCACCTGGTGTGGTGGCGGGTTTAAAGAAACCCACTTGCAAAACGCCGTGGTGCGCCTGCAAATGCGCTATGGGTTCGCCGTATATCTCGCGGCCAATCTCCGCGAAACCGTTATGTGGATCCGTCGAATTGCCGGTGCACTCGTGGCCGATTCTACCGTATTTAAGACGGGATTGGCAGAGACCGCCACGGGTGCTGCCGCGGCCTACACGGAGGCACTCCATGTACGCAAAGCAGCGAACATGTCCGCCGATCGTGTCCTCGCCACCCTGCTGCGAACCATACAGGGGGTAGGTCCCGCCGCCGCCGATGCCATAGTCGCACATGTAGGCCCCCAAGGATTTCCTGGATTTTATGCTATGTCGGAAGATGAACTGGCCGCTCTAAAAGTGGGGAAACGCAAACTGGGTGCCGCGGCCGCTCATACTCTCTGGACCACCTTTCATACGGAAATATCCAATTCACAAGTAGAATGAATCTATTCAAAGGTATTTTGTGTTTTAGTTTTATAATATGTATATTGCTATTGTATTGTATTAAACACCGCCATGAAGGATTTCAAGATATAAAAGAATTGCCCCATAAAATAGTTCACACAGTATCACCGTCAAAACAAGGGCAGATTCCTTATATTGTTTATCAATCATGGAATTCTCACTCTGTTAACCAATCCATGTATGATACTGTTCTCGCCAATGCAAGAAATAACCCTGAGTTTGATTTTTACATATTTGATGATAACGAATGCAGAGAATTAATAAAACAAAATTTTCCTGGAACCGTATTGAATGCATTTGACACTTTGAAACCAGGTGCATTCAAATCGGATCTATGGAGATTATGTGCTTTATATTTAACGGGTGGATTTTATATGGATATAAAATTTAAGATAATAAAACCATTAAATGAATATGTAGACAAATCAATGTATGTAAAAGATTTAATTGGCAATAATATTTATCAAGGATTTATTATATCAACAGCTAGAAACCCAAACTTGCTACACGGAATCAACCAAATTGTAGAAAATGTAAAGAATCGTGATTATGGAACACATTATTTGAATGTGACTGGACCTGGAATGTTTGGTCCTATTGTATATCAATATAGTCCAGGTGATATTAATCTACATTTACATGTAAGTGATGGGGATATTCATCAAATTAGGACAAATAGTATGAATGATCTTTTACTAGAACAATATCCAAATTATAGATCCGATCAAAAGACAAATGGATCTATACATTATGCAGAACTATGGTCCAAACGAAATATATTCAATGAATAAAGAATGTCTGCACCGTCTCCCGATCAACCAATACAACCAACACAACCCGTGGAAACACAATCGATCCCCCCACAACCCTCCAATGGTGGCATTTTCTTCGTCGGATTTGTCCTATTCTGGGTCCTCGCTGGTATTGCTGCACTCATTATGAGCCTTGTGTGTTTCGGAATGAGTGGAAGTACCATGGAAAAAATCGTAGGACTTTCCATCGCATTCTTCCTAGGACCCCTTTACTTTGTGTTCTACGGATTCAACAAAGGATACTGTAGGAATATGGGTGCAAATGTGATTCGTACTGTAAATACTACAGTGGGTGGACGTTAAATGGGTAATAATTGTAAAACATATGGAATCATTTCATGACTCGTTATATTTTCGTTAAAGTTTGGGAAATTTCATGAGAGCCTCGCGAACGGCCATATGGATATCTGGTACACCAGGGAACCGCTGTTGGAGTTGCTGGGTATCCAACAGATTGTTGGAGCGCCGTGATGCCAACACTGCATTCTGTTCCTCCACTGTGAAGTTCTGCCATGTGAAGGTGGGGTCCACCAGCTCTTTATACATTGTCAGAATCTCATTGTGGCTTATCGACCCTGGATTAGTGAGATTGATAGTTCCTACATCGCCCTCCTCCGTCATTTGAACGAGGAGAGGAAGGAGTGTAGGAAGCACAGTCATACTGTTGGGAATCGAACAGACTTTGGCATACTGTGTAATTTTGGTAATAAAGTTCCGCGGATGATGCTCGGCAACAATCGGCATTCGAATGCGAACATTGAGAACCGCCGATTCCAACAGATGCATCAGACGATCCGTAGTACCCTTCACACAGGAATAGGCGGATCCGAAGAAATTAGGATGATCCTCCTCGGTAAATCCTGGCCCTCCCTGATAATGCACGGCATCATACTCAAAAATACAACCCGTTCCCATGTAAGTCATGTGAATCCCTAGGTCTCGGCAAAGGATTGCCAGGGCTACGGGGGCAAACAAATTGTCCCGTAGATTCTCCACGAGTTTACCTGGTTGTTCGAGATAATCAATGGTAGAGAAACCAGGTCCATGGGTGCGCCCTACCAAACACATAACACGATCAGGCCGCATGGTCTCCAATTGGGCTCTGACCGCCTCCGTCTGATCGAGACGTATTTCGGAGGTAGATACAAGATGCCCCCGCTTTGCAAGAACCTCCACAATCTGCTGACCGATCCATCCGTGGCCACCAAACACAAGATAATGAAGCCCCATTCAATCCAGTATTTGAATACATGGAATCATGATTCCCTTTAGCCTAAACATGCATGGGGAATGAGTGGGGTAGAATGCAACCCACAAAACTTCTGATAACCGGTGGATGCGGATTTATTGGGTCGAATTTTATTGAATACTATCATTCCCAACATCCCTCCGTGCGAATCATTAATGTGGATCGGCTCGATTATTGTGCCTCAGAGGATAATGTTGAGAATCCAGATCCGTCCTGGTACTCCTTTTACGCTGCTGACATAACCAATGCTGCAACATTATCCTATATTCTGCAAAGACACCGACCGGATGCAGTGATCCATTTTGCCGCCCAATCGCATGTTGATAATTCATTCGGAAATTCCCTGCGGTTTACCCACGACAATGTTGTGGGGACTCATACATTGCTGGAATGTTGTCGGACTGTGTTGGGGGCTGATTTGAAACGCTTCATCCATATTTCAACGGATGAGGTGTACGGAGAAGTCGCCGCGGATCACCCAGGTTGCACGGAGGCATCCCTACTAAATCCCACCAATCCCTATGCCGCCTCCAAGGCAGCCGCGGAGTTTTTCGTGCGTTCCTACAATCACTCCTATGGTATGCCGACTATTATAACACGGGGAAATAATGTCTATGGACCCCGCCAATATCCGGAAAAAGTGGTTCCTCGCTTTATTGATCGCCTACTGGCGGGAAAAAAAATGGAGATCCAAGGTGATGGATCGGCTACACGGAATTTCATTCATGCATTTGACGTTGCGTCGGCTGTCGAAGTGATTCTTCACAAGGGAGAGGTCGGTTGTATCTACAATATTGGTGGGGATTGCGAATTGTCCGTCCGCGAAGTTGCAAGACGCCTGTTGGAAATTCTGCGACCTGGTGAACGTCTCGATGATTGGATTGAGTTTATTCCTGATCGCCTGTTTAATGATCGGCGCTATGCCGTCCAAAACCAGGCACTTGTCGCCCTCGGATGGGCCCCCACCATCCCGTTTGAAAAGGGCATTCGTTCCACCGCGGAGTGGTATAAAAATCGGACTACCATGTAATGAGTGCTCCATTTCCTTACAAGACTGAGAGGGATGAAAGAGAGGACAAAGAGGATATGCCTGAAAAACACACACAAGAACAAAAGGAGCAAGCGCAGGATGTGGGAGCCCATGTTTCCAATGGATTTTATTTGGCCCTGGTGTATCTAGTAATTTCTGGAAATTACCTGGGAAACCTGTTTGGCTGCAAAATCCAACAGCTCTTCCGCGAGAACATGTTTGTGAAACATGTGCTGGGCCTTTTTACAGCCTATTTTCTGATTATATTGTCGGCACCCCCCGAAAATTATACGGCCGAATCCACACTGGTACTGACTGTCGTCATTTATCTCTGGTTTTTCCTGACGACCAAAATGCACGTGTATTTCTGGATTCCCATGATCCTAGCCGTGTTGGGCGCCTACCTTCTGTGGGTCTACAAGAAACAGAAGCTGGCAAAGGGGGATCCCTTAGAAAAGGAATGGATTGAACCCATGCAACGGGTTTCCGTTTTGTTTGCCGGCATACTAACCGTACTGGGAACGGTCGCCTACTTTGGAGAAAAGAAGTTGGAATATGGAGCCGACTTTGATGCTTGGAAATTTTGGATGGGAGTTCCCGAATGCCGTCATTCTACACCCCCCACCTCGATTACAACAAGTATACTGGCGGCATTTGGAGTGAAACCGCAGGCATAAAGATGAAGCCATGTTGGAAACCCTAGGATGCCTCCATACTCCATCGCCACACCCGTACTTCCTACATCTACCATGGATGAATTCGAAACCAAAGTCTACAATCCTTGGAATCTCTCCAATCAGGTCATACCCGATGGTGAGATTCTCCGTATTCTGCGAATGTTTGGTGTCCGCGACAAACCGAATCGATGGGACCTCTTTCGCCAAGCATGCGTCCACTGCTCGTATGTGGATCGCCCAGAGGGTCCTTCGTTCACTTCGCCGAATGGGGAACCAGTGGTTGTGGCCCCGCGACCCCCCGCCTGCCTGCCGCTCCAAAAAGCCGACAACGAGGCCATTGAATTTGTGGGCGATTCCATCCTGGGCTGCGTTGTCGCCCTGTACCTGCATGAACGATACCCCGATCAGGATGAGGGGTTTCTGACACCTCTACGATCTCGTTTGGTGAATAACAAACAGCTGGGACATTTGGCGATTCGCCTAGGGTTCAGCCGGTGGATTATTCTGAGCCGACACGTCGAGGATATTTGCCATGGCCGTCGCAACTTGCGAATCCTTGGATCGATGTTGGAAGCCTGGGTGGGTGCACTCTACCTTGATCTTGCCGAGCGAGACCCAGGGAAAGCCTTTGCACGTGTCAAAAACTGGCTCATCAATCTCTATGAATCCCGTGTCAACTTCTGCGATCTCATTGCAGAGGACAACAACTTCAAAGATCAGTTGCTGAAATATTATCAGTCGACCTTCCATCAACCACCACGCTACAAGGAGGTGGCGATTGATGGGCCGCTACACGATCGTGTGTTTACTATGGGTGTTCTGACACCCACTGGTGAGATTGTGGCGACAGCAACGGCCCGCAACAAAAAAGTGGCCGAACAAGAGGCATCACGGCTTGCCCTGGTAAAACTGGGAGTTCTAACAGGTGATGATGATGTGATTGTCTCTGCGGATGAAATTCGTCTAGAAGAGACATCATTGTAGGCGCCGCCAGACTTCCTGTGCGATCGAAAGGAGTCGAAGGACGATCCATGCATTTGCAAGATGTGGTGAGGAATCCCAAAACATAAGGAGGTCAAGGACCAGTAAGGATGAGAGAAGATGATTCGTGGGCTCTACTAGAAACCGCGAAAGATCAAACAGTAGATAAAAGATTTGGAGAATCATTGGATCAATATGTAGGAAATCTGGGTATTGTTTGGACTTCCTACATATCTGCCATATTGATTCATATTTTTGGTTAGTTGCCATGTTTACAGAAGACGATCAATGGTAATCGCCCACTGTGTTCCGGAACTTGCCAGATGCACCACAGTTACCTGATACATACTGGCACCTGGTGTCTGGTCCCCAAATACCATACGGCATCCCGCCGGTGTTGCCGACAAACTCTGGGAACAGAAGGCATACCCACCACTCGAAATCGGTAAGTTGATCCATTGTTGGATACTGGGGGATGCACCCGTATAAGTTTCAGTCCATCCCGTTGCTTGCCAAGAACCACTTTCAAGAGTTATCTTGAGCTGAGATGTTGCACTTGTCACCTCGGCCGAAATAACACCCAGGGTCACCTTGGTATCATTCGCAACCATACCAGCCGCTCTGGTCTGTTGGGTATTGTAAATGACCTCCTTGGATGTCGAGTTGTATGTTAGATATCCGGTATTGTAGGTATTGTCGACGCGAATGGGGTTGGCATAGAAGCCCTGATTCACTGCATCGATTTGATTCGAACCACCAGAGATGACGACACTGTTGGTTGCTTGGCTACTGGCACCCGCACCGGTTCCAATGGCAATCGAATAAGCTCCTTGATTTGAAAGACCTGCATTGGATCCAATGGCAATTGCATTCTCATTTTGATAGTTGGAACCTGCAAATGTTCCGATTGCAATGGATGTTGTGGATTGATTGGTGTATCCTGCATTATTACCAATAGCGATACCATAATCTCTTTGTGTTGTAGATCCTGCACCATATCCTAAGGAAAGTGCAAAACTGCCTTGACTTGCCTGGGCCGCAAAAGGTCCAATTCCAATGGAATAATTGCCAGTCTGTGCTCCCGTTCTTGCATTTGTTCCAATGGCAATTGATGCTGTTCCACCGCCTCCTGCCAATGAACCAATGGCAATATTGCAAAATCCCTGGTTGTTGCAGCCTGCATAATATCCTATTGCAATTGCATTGGAACGTTGATTGCATTGACCGGCCAGAGTTCCAATAGCGATTGCAAAGTTTGATTGGGATACAGTTCCTGCATTGGTTCCAATTGAAACTGCACTGATACCTTGATTCGATTCACCGGCGGCTATACCTATTGCAACGCCCCCTGTTAGTTGGGTAAGACGACCTGCGTTGGATCCTATGGCAACCGCTGCTTGTCCCTGACTAGTATTTCCTGCATTGTTTCCTATGGCAACACAGAATGAGTTTTGTTGATTGGATCCCGCATTAGAACCAATCGCTACCGCAGAGTTTTGTTGGGAGGATTGACCTGCATTGAAACCAATGGCAATGGATCCAGTGGATTGGAAAAAGGAGCCAGCTGACTGCCCGATGGAAATACTGGCAGCTCCTTGTTGGTTGGATCCTGCGTTGGAACCAATAGCAATTGAGGCGGTTCCTTGGCGTATGTAGGCTGTATTGGAACCAATTGCAATTGCATTGGTTTGTTGCGATGAATACCCTGCATACGAACCAATTGCAACAGCAGATATTCCTTGTCGTGTATATCCCGTATAATATCCAACTGAAACTGAGGTTGTATCTTGATTTAATGCGCCTGCATTATCACCTATAGAAACACTACGAGAACCTTGTTGTGAATATGCTGCATTTGGACCTATTGCAACAGAACCGTTTGCCTGCGTGTTGGATCCTGCATTAATACCAATTGCCACACAACCTCCAAATCCATTTGCCTGATTAGTATATCCTGCAGCCTGTCCGATTGCTACAGAATAATATCCTTGGTTTGACAATCCTGCATTGGAACCGATTGCAACTGAACTATATCCTTGTGATACTCTTCCTGCAAGTGTACCAATGGCAATGGCACTACCACGTCCAGATCCTACAGAAATAAATCCCTGGTTTGATTGACCTGCATTGGATCCAATCGCAACACAGGCTTCATGCTGACTGGATTGACCGGCAAAGGCACCCATGGCAATGCTGTAGGTAGACTGGGCTTGTTGACCTGCCCCTGCACCTATGGCAATCGAAAATGCACCCTGTGTACTTTGGGCGGCATTGGAACCAATGGCAATTCCGGCAACGCCCTGGTTCGATTGGCCGGCACCACGACCAATTCCTAGAATTGTGCTTTCTACGACAAAGGCGGAACCATCGTAGACCAGAATATCACCTTGCCCTCCACCGGCTACCGAAAAGGCAGGACCAGTCGGACCCGTTGCACCTTGACTGCCAGAAGAACCCTGTGGGCCCGTAGGACCCGTTGCAGAGTTTGCCAGAATGGTAGTATGGATGTGTGAAAGTGTTGAATTACGGAACTCCAAAGTCAGGTTTTTGTTGTTTCCTGTAAACACAGCAACAATATCCACACGAAGTCTGTGTGTTAAATCTGGAAGAGTTGTCAGAGGAACATACAAATCGTAGACATGGTTTTGCTGGAATGTGACGGGTGTAGCGGAAGCTGCTGTTCCTGTTGCAATCGATACCGCATTCGCACCAGCTGAGTCAGTGTAATAAAGATTTACATAAAACTTAACTGCGGACCCTGTAGACTCTGAAGAATATGCAAACACATTAAAACTCCACATGCCTTCCACAATTAAAGGAC
>JACCDW011228089.1_pt1 | contig 23655 bp, 21 predicted proteins | sample 7449781 | NCBI WGS metagenome assembly JACCDW01 (sample SAMN15323449, study PRJNA562643) | freshwater metagenome | isolation source: river surface water | place: USA:Blue River Watershed | collected 2017-08-18
CTTCCTACCTCTCTCCCCTTTCTTCCGACTTTTCTTCCGAAACGGGCTGCAAAAGTACAAAGGATTTTTTTAATATGCAACTAAAAAATAAAAAACTTTTTCTTTCTTCGCTGCCCCTACATCGTTCTCAACCCCCAAGTGTTTTCTTAGCTTTTACACCTTAAACTCAACTTGTTTGCCGAAACTTCTTGTAGGTCTTTATTACCTTCGCTTTGTTTCCTTTGCTATCTATCAGAACGGGAGTGCAAAAGTAGTACTTTTTTCCGTCCCTCCAAATACTTTACACCAAATTTGTTGGAGAATTTCAACGGTTGGCAACAACAAAAATAGTAATTGACTACAAATCAACTCAGTACAGCCAACTTTTTGTTTAATCTTTTTTTTACTTTACTGGCAATTTCTTAATACACTCATTATTATTAGCAAAACAAAAGGTATAGTTTATTCGAAAATCAAGTATAATCCATAAAACGCAATCAATACAGCAAGAGACGAAATCCCATATAAATTGACATAATATAATGATGCAATTGGATTACAAATGCTACAAAGACAACTTAAAAATCCCATTAGGGCCCCAATCAGCAACCATCTCAACCCTTTAGAAGTTCTTGAAGCACGTCGATTTTTCTCCTGTGTGCTATCTGGCACCACAACAGATGAATTTGATTCCTGTGCATTTTGTAATTCTTTTATCATAACTCCTAGGTTTTTATTCATGGCCTAATTCAACGAAATCAGACTATCTCTAATTGGATTTAACCGGTGTGAACAAAAAAACACAATGTATATAAAAGATATGAAGCTTTAACCCACCAGAAAAAACTTGTTTAACAAATATATTAAAATCCCCCAAATAAAAAACAGGCCAATTCAATTGAATAGGCCTGTTTTTTATTAAATTCTGATTTTACCTACTTGTCAATTGAGGAAAATACCTATTATTTAAAGTATTATTCAACCCAATCCATATAATTAATCATTTACTTTCTTAACAAATTCACTTTTCAAAGCCATTGCTCCAAAGCCTGGAACCTTGCAATCGATATTATGGTCACTGTCAACCAATCGGATATTTGTAACTTTTGTACCTACTTTGATTGATTTAGATGCACCTTTAACGGGTAAATCTTTTATTATCGTTACTGAATCCCCGTCCTTCAACACATTCCCATTAGAATCTTTTACAATAAAAAACTCCAGTTGGTTTTCTAATGACACATCCTCTGGATTCCATTCGTTACCGCACTCTGGACACATCCATAGCATACCGGTTGGATAGGGATAATCGCAGTTACATTGAGGACAAATTGGATCCATAATTATATTTTGTACAAAAATAGCCCATAATTATGGACTATTTGCATATCAATTGGATTTATCTACGTTCATGGCAAAAGAACCTTTCATGTTCTTTTCCAACTCAAAATATAAAGTATCCCCTTGAAAAACCGGTGTCTTACATTGTGTTTTATGAACGAAAACGCTTTGACCGCTCTCATTATCGGCAATGAAACCATACCCTTTTTTCTCATCGAAAAAAGAAAGTTTACCTTTTCTGCGTTCTCTTACTTCTTGAACCCTCTTGGTAGGTTTAGCAGTTGCAGCGACAACCTCAGCCTTTATATCTAAATTTAGGTCTCTAACCCAAAGTTCATCAGGAGGTGTATTGGTTAAATTTCCTTCAGCATCAACAAAAACTAACATTTCGTCTAGGCTTTTGCCTTTAGTACTGTTTGCTTTGCGCATACTTTTCTTTTCTAATTTCTCGCGTTGTTTAATGCGTTTCTTTTTTTCTCGATCTTTTTTATTGAATGTTTCGTTTGCCATGCTTGGTCTTAAGGTGATAAAAGTGATTGTAGAGCGATAAACAAAGAAAGCCAACCTCATGGGTTGGCCTTCTTCTGACTAGATATCCCAAATTGAAATGAATCGAAAACGATTCTGTAAATAATTTCAAATCGGGGTCTTAGTAACGACTTGAAAAATTGTTTCTTCTTTCGGGTTGAGGACGAGCTTCGTTAGCAACAATTGATCTTCCATTTACCTCAGAACCATGCAATTTAGCAATGGCTGCTTCAGCTTCGGCTTGATCTTCAACTTCAGCAAAGGCAAAACCTTTGAATCTGCCAGTTTCGCGGTCGTTGATCATCTTTACAGATGAAAAACTTGAATACTCGTCAAACAATTGACTAATCTGTTGTTCGGTGATGCGGAAATCCAAATTTCCTAAATAAATCTTCATTCTAAATACTTTTGTGGTTTTATATAACGTCCACACAACAAAGGTGAGGATTAAAATCCAAGAAATTGCAATAAAAATAATTTATTTTCAGAAATGAGCTCGTTTATGCAAAATATGCAACGAGTAATTCCTTTGTTGGAAATTTTCCAAAGTTAAAACCTAGTTATAATACCGAGTGTTAGTTTTGCACTTAAGTTTAAATGATGACTCAAAATCCTTTTATTAGTTCTTTGCAACATCGCATTGAAAATGAACGACAAACTCTTCTCTCTCATCCAGTCTACAAACATATAAAAAACTTAGAGGGGCTAAAGCAGTTTTCAGAACATCATGTATATGCCGTTTGGGATTTCATGAGTTTATTAAAATCACTTCAGAAAGATCTTACTTGCATTGACATTCCGTGGGTTCCAGTGGGAACAGCAGATACGCGATTCCTGATAAATGAAATTGTGTTAGGAGAAGAATCGGATGTGGATGAACATGGTAATCGGATTTCGCATTTTGAGTTATACCTGAACGCAATGAATCAAATGGGTGCAGACACAAAACCTATTTTATCTTTAATTGCTGCATTGAAAAAAGAAAATTCCATTACGAATATCATAGCATCATTAGAGATTCATCCAAAAATTAAAGCATTTTTGAATTTTACGTTTGAAGTAGCGTTAACCACACCTGCTCACATTAAAGCCGCGGTATTCACCTTCGGTAGGGAAGATTTAATACCGGATATGTTTATGTCAATTCTTAAAGATGTTCACAGAGAACACCCAGAAAAAGTATCTACGTTCCATTATTATATCGAACGTCATATTGAAGTAGACGGCGATCATCACAGCCATTTGGCATTAGCTATGGTTGAACAATTATGTGGAAACGATGAAAAAAAATGGAAAGAAGCAGAAGAATACGCAATTCGATCATTGCAATACCGCGCAGGATTATGGGATTCAATTATGGAAACAAATTAATTCCTAATATCCATTACATTGAAAGCGCTTTCTCAATATTTGAAACGATTAAATCCACCCAGTGCAATCGCGTTTCAGGCATTTAATGAAATTCAAAAAACAGAAGTATTTCCAAAGGGTAGTTATATTCAAGCAACAAATACTACATGTAGAAATATATACTTTATTGAACAAGGAATTGCACGTATTTTTTATTTAAAGAATGATGAAGATGTTACGGAACACTTTGCATTTGCTGGACAAATGATAATACGTGCAGAGAGTTTGTTCAATGATTGTGTAACACCTAAGGGTATTCAAGCGCTAACAGAAACAACTGTTATTAAAATTGGTTGGGAATCCTTGAGGCTGCTATTCCCACAATACAGGGATTTAGAAACTCTATTTCGAGAAATTGTGCAAATAGAGTACGCCAACACGGTAAAACGCGTAGAAAGTTTGCAGTTTAAAAATGCCCTTGAACGGTATGAAGAATTATTGCATGAAACACAGTTTATTCATCAAATCCCCTTAAAATATATTGCTACGTATCTGGGAATTTCAGCAGTTTCACTGAGCAGAATAAGACGAAAAGTATCTCTTTAATTTTCAATCTAAAAATAGCTTAAAACCAACAAGGATTAATCATCCATTAAAGTTAATGCGTTTTTAATTTCAATATTTCTGTTTTTTCAGATTTTACCCTATTAATTTGCTAATTAACGTATGACAGAACAAGTATTTCTATCCATCATAGCGGATGAGCTTATGATAGACCCAACAAAAATTGATCTTGATACTCCATATAGAAATATTCCAACCTGGACTTCATTAAATTCGCTGCTAGTTGTATCAAGATTGCATGAAGAAACTGGCTATATGATTACTGCTGCTGATTTAGCCAAATTCAACACTCTGGCAGAATTGTATTCACTCATTTCAACCCCGTAATGCCGATATTTAACATTGAAGGTGGCAAAATCCGTTCTATAGTTAATGTAATCCCTCAAAAAATAAAGGATAATCTTGAAGAGGAACTAATCCCAGTTGCCGAAAGAGAATCGTTGGTTGCACACACCGGGATTAGATACAGAAGAACGTTTCAAAATAAATCTATCACTATTACTGAACTATTTGTTCAAGGAATTTCGCACACCTTGGATGCTTTGCAATGGGATGCCTCTAGCATTTCTGCCATTGTATGTGTTACCCAAACTCCGGAAACACATATTCCTGCCGTATCGTGTTTATTGCATAATGAATTCAATTTCAATGTTTCCACCGCATGTTTGGACATAAACTTGGGCTGTTCGGGGTATATATATGGATTACATCAAACCCTCTGTTTATTACAAAATCAACTGGATGGTTACGGACGAGCGTTATTGTGTTGCGGTGATATTACCAGTAAACTAATTGAAAACGACAAAACATCGACACCTATTTTTTCTGATGGTGTTTCAATAACAGCGGTAGAATTTGATACAAAAACCCCAAACAATGGATCTCCGTTTATCTTCAATTTGGAAACGTTGGGAAGTGGTCATACAGCCATTCGCAGTGAATATGAAAATAACAAAGAAGTGATGCGTCTAAATGGTATCGAAGTATTTAATTATTCGGTTCAATTTGTACCCAAACATATTAAGGAATTATTGAATTATATCAATGCAGAAGACGTTTCCGTGGTTGTTTTACACCAAGCAAACAAATTAATTAACGATGCGATTACCAAACGCCTTCCCACCCCCAATGCAGAATTCCCTTCTACCCTTTTCCAGTATGGGAACATGGCTTCGGCTAGCATCCCAATTACGTTGGTGGATTATTTAACAAACAATAAACCAAAATCGAATCAACTCTTGCTTTCTGGATTTGGTGTTGGTTTTTCAATGGGAACTGTGGCAATCACCTTAGATTCCACAGTTTATTTGACCACTATTGAGTATCTATCCAAAACTGAAGATCTAATTATTTAATTCCGCACAAAGTTCCAGCGTGTTATTGGTAAAAGAACGGCAATCCTATGAATGTGTCTCCCTCATTAACCTTAGTAATTCCTTTATTTAACGGGGCCAATCATGTTGAGAAGTTAATTGATCATTTATCCTTTTGGCATCAAAATTCTGTTAACATCCCATTCCAATGCCATCTTTTAATTATAGACGATGGAAGTCAAGATGGTGGTATAACACATGCACAACGAAAATTAGAATCGGGTAATTTACCTTACACACTCTTACGACTTTCAAAAAACAGCGGTCAACATACTGCATTATCCGTGGGTTTATTTTATTCTGAAAGTGATTGGATTTTGACATTGGACGATGATTTGCAACATGATCCTAAATACTTAATTGAGCTATGGAAGGTTGCGATACAAACCAATGCTGACCTTGTATATGGTTACTTTTCGCAATCCAAACATAGTACTTGGCGCAATCTAGCTAGTTCAGTAATTCGAACTTTAACGAAGTTATTCATTTTCGATTATTCCAAGGTAACCTCATTCCGATTAATTCGGTCTTCGGCGATACAGTACCTCAAAAAACAGGTAAATACAAGTTTTCTAATTGACAATCAAATTATTCCAGCAACTAAACGAATTGAATTTGTCACAGTTCCACATCATAAAAAAGTAAATAATCAATCTAGGTATAACTTTAAGGCGTTGTTTACCATGTCATTAAAAATTTGGCTTTGGCATTCCCCTTTGAACCGATTTAGATGGGTTAATAGCAACATATTGCCGAACCCGGATTTTATTGTAGAATGGATTGACAGCAGTTGTAAGTTTGAAACATTACCTATGCAACAACACCATATACAAATGGTTAGAGAATGGAGAAATTCTTCGTTTATTAATCAACAAATGGACTATAAAGACGAAATCACAGAAGAGCAGCAAGAAATATGGTTTAAAAACATCGATTGGAATCGACAATTTTATTTCGTTCACAGATACCGCGGCGAATGGGTTGGTTTCTCACATGTTCAAATCGGATCGGAATTATCTCAAGAAAAAAATTCACTAAAGGTTGGCGAAAATGGGGGATTTGTTTCATCGCCAAAGTGGCAAGGAAGCGGCATTTCCATTGCTATAGCATTGAATACATTAGACTTTGCATTTCTTCAACTTGAATTAGATTGTTTGCGGATTAAGGTAAATCGGTCCAATGTTGCGGCTATCGAGCTGAATACTTTGTTGGGATATTCCTTCAGATGTTCAATAAATACTGAATTTGATGCTTACGAGCTACGAAAATCAGATTACCTTAGCAATGCCAACCGCATGCGAAAATTATTAAAGCATTTGTAAATCAATCCAAATCTGCTGGAATTACTGAAATAGGATTAATTTTTTTGAGTTGAGAAAGTACCTCTCCCTGCGCCTGAAGTACATTTTTGGATAATCGAGCCAATGAAATCGGACATAGTTTAATCTCAATTTCCTTTCCATTTTTAACAAACAATCCGAAGATCCGAGTAGCCGAATCAGCAGATGGTTGAGCCCAATGTAGATATATAATAGACTGTTGAGAATTCTGTTTGGAAATAACCGTTTGTTTTGAGCAGGTACCCTCTATTTGATATATTGGATTATTTAGACTCAGCTGTTTTAGATTTTGCAGAATTCGCTCGATGTTGTTAACTACTTCATCATCAAAATTTAATACATGAATTCTTTTTCCTGTATGATCTCTAATTAATTCTTGATACAACTCTGCGGATTTAAAATAAAAATCCTGCTCCAACACCAAAATTGCGTCATTCGGTAATTCATTTAATTGTTTTGATTTAATAAACCCCCAAACTACATCCGCCGGGAAACTCTTTTTATACCAATATTTTTTTGATAATGAATGATTAAACAAAAAGGTTATCGAAGTAAAAAGAACGAGTAGAATAAAAATAGGTCGCCAAAAGAGAAATTTATTTTTTACAACAAGCAACCATTCGAAGAGACTATATAGAATTAGGCTAAACCCAAGGTTTTGGAGCATCAACGACAAATATCCATTACCCCAAGTAATTTCCAGTTGGTATTTTGCCGAGGGTAATATAAAAATAGGAGTGACAACCAAGAGGAAGGTCCCAAGAATGAGACTATTTCGGCTTTGGCTTTTTTTCTCTGTAACAAAATTAACCCTAACCGGTTTTACGTTTTTTCTATCGAATACTCTATTGTTATTGTCGAGATTGGAATTATTGTGGAATTCTGATACGATTTTACGGGAATGATACAATGCAACGAACAGTAGTCCAGTCGCCACGAATACATCCCAAAATCGGAATTGATTGAATAATCGCAAGGGTATTCGAGGTGTGTTTGTTAGGTTGCTCAACGGAATGGATGCATAGATTTGTTTTAATTCCAACATCACCATAGCGCCAAAATCAATATTTGAGGATAATCCGCTGTACAAATTGTCTTTGGGGAAAATTGACCTAAGATAGAAAATCACATATAAGTACGTTATCGAAATTACACCTATTGGAATTGTCCAAAGAAATAGGCTTTTAATTGAAGTTCTTCGGTAATTTAGTTGATCAGAAAGCCATAAAATACAAGGAATTAAAAGCAAAAGCATCAACGCATATTCAGAAATAAAAAATAAAGATAAGGTTGAAATCAAGGCAAAAACCAGCAACCATACATTAAATTTTCTGTAGATATACAGCCAACTTGCTGTTGAAATAAATATCAGTGAGTTAAATAACTGACATAGTCCGGTGTAGGAAGAATATGAATCATGATAATTCAATCTTAGCTGTACTCCTGTAGCAATACAAATAAGAAGCAATGCCGTATTAAATTGAAAACCAATAAATTTCAACCATCGAAGAAAAATTACGATCGTTATAACGTTCAATAGAACCATCCAACTTTTATAGGTTACAGGTGTTGTAAATGTTTTGAAAACCCATTCTACATAGTAAAAAGATAATACGGTTAATCGTCCCATCGGTAAAAACCTGTCTACCATCACTTGGGCTAATTCATGGATTGATTGAGATTCAATCTTTGGATTTTCAACTCGGTATTGAAACATTGGGAGATCATCGCCTACCAATGGGGAATAGAGAATAGTAGACAACAACAGCAATAAAATCATCCAAGCCCATGCAGCCAATGGTAAATTTTGCAACTGCGTTTTTAACCTCAAGAACATTTGAATTTTAATTATTAACGATTATGGCTCACTTCAAAACTACGAGGGAATGTGAAACTATTATAACAAATCAATCATTTAATTGGTATACTATTTCTAGTGCGGATTCCGTGATAAAAAGAACTTCATTTTCTGATAATTGAGGGTATATCGGCAATCGTATAAGTCCATTTCCAAATGTATCTGCATTGGGTAAAACAGGTTGATTTCCTAGTGATTTCGCCATAATCGATGAATGTAGGGGCTGATAATGGAAAGCAGTTTGAATTCCTTTATTCTGCATTTTTTTTAAAAAATCATCCCGTTGATTGGCCGATTTAAATGTTAAATAATAATTATGTCCATTCCCCGGCGATTGAGGAGGAAGAAAATCGAATAAATAACCTAATTTCTCATGATAAATGTTCCAATATGTTTGTCGAACATTAGTAACAAATTCCCATTCTTGCAATTGCGCTAATAAAACTGCCATATTGTATTCGCTAGGCAAGTAAGAACTGCCTATATCCACCCAAGTATATTTATCAATTTCACCGCGGTTAAATTGTCCGCGATTGGTGCCTTTGTCTTTTATAATTTCGGCACGTTTCACAAATCGCTCATCATTAATTACCAGTAACCCACCCTCACCACAGTGAATATTTTTAGTATCGTGAAATGAAAAAGCCGACAGGTGAGCTCGTGTTCCTATAAATTCCGAGTTTGGCAAGTTTGAATACCTCGCACCAATGCATTGAGCAGCATCTTCTACAACAAAAAAATTATATTGACTGGCAAGTTGCATGAGAAGATCCATATCGCAGGCTCTACCTCCATAATGGACCACTACCACCGCTTTTGTCTTTTCTGTAAGTAACGTAGGGAGTAAGGTGATATCAATATTGGGATTATCTACTTGAGAATCGCAAAAAATCAGCTTTGCACCTCTTAATAAGAAGGCGTTTGCGGTGGATACAAAGGTGTACGAAGGTAAAATCACTTCATCACCTGGTTGGATATCCAACAATAATGCAGCCAATTCTAGGGCATCAGTACAGCTATTGGTGAAAATAGGATTTTTAAATTGAAATGTTGAGTGCACAAACTGCTGACATCGAGAATAAAAATTACCATTACCCGATCTTTGTTTAAAACCTGCAGTAAGCTCTTGGAGATGTTCTAATTCGCGGGTTGCTCGGTATGGAATATGAAATGGAATCATCCGATCCGCAAGGTAAAACAATCCAGATCAACCTAAAACTCTACTATAAAAAAACCCCATAACAATTCCTTGCTATGGGGTTAAATAAATTTAATACGAAATTGTATTATTCAAGTATGATGGCTTTTGTGGCTATTGTAGCCCCAGACTTGTCGATTAATTGAAGTGTGTAGAATCCGGTGTTTGCCCAAGTTTTCAAATCAACGGTGTAGATTTGAGCATTGATTACTTGGCTATAAACAGTAGCACCGGTTGTAGATAATACTTTCAATGTATAACCACCAACCAATGTTACATCGCCTGTATTGATTGTTAACTGGTCTTTGGTAGGCACGGGGTACACTTTAATTAAGTTGTCTTTTCTTACGCTATTCACTAATAATGTAGTTTTTACAACTAGTGTATCGGTTACTTTTACGCTTTTAAAATTGATACAGGAATCAGAAACAGTTAACAACACTACAGCTGAAGTATCTGAACATATGTTGGTTGAAGCAATTGCTCTGAAAGGTTGGTTGTGATTACGCAATGAAACTTTTGCAACTTTTAATGCGGTAGTATTTTCACCGGTATATTGTGTGCTTCCTGTTGGAACATCCATCATCCCGAAATCAAAATCTGACTGCCATTTAACCAACGCATTATTGTCATTGGTAACTAAGGTGAAATTAGCAGCATTTCCTGAAGACACGGCAGTAGCCTTAGGGGCTGTAGTAATGATATTACAAGCCTTTAAAATTGCAGTTAATTTTGCAGCAGCAGTACTGTCTTTACACCAACGAGTTTGGATATATGCTCTGTAAACATTACCATTTTGAGTGATATCTACTGGTGAAATAGTTAGTGTATCATTGGTTAATCCTGAATAAGAACCACCAGATACATTTTTAAATCCACTTCCTGAATTATATTGCCATTGAAAGGTAGCTTCATTGGTAGAATACGCGAAATTGAAAGAAGCATCTGAACCTGTTTTTACGGAAACGGCTTTGGGTTGACGTGTGATTGAATCACAAACTACAAATGTACCGGGGGCCTTAAAAATGTCATACCCATAATCGGATGTGCCGAACAAATTAGAATTAGTAGAAACAGGACGGAAGTTGGGAGCAGTAGCATTTTGTGGATCGATTAAAACTAATCCTGAATTAAAGGACAACGTATCTACGATATTATTTTGAATAGATTTTCTAATCCAACGATCTAAACTGTCAACATTTCTGCCTGAACTAATTTCAACCAAACCAGTATTTGTTGAACCTTTTGATGCTGCTGCTTTAGTGCCATGGAAATAATTATTCCTCAACACCACGTTGGTATTACTTACCGTATTGCTTGGGAGAACACCAGCCGCAGTTAATGTGCTATCTCCGTCTAACATTACATAGTTTCTGTACCCCATGAAAATAGAATTCGTAATAGAAATACGGCTATTTCTGCGTATTCGAGCTCCACGACGAAAAGCATTTTTCTGTGTTGAAGATAAATCGTTATAGGTCTTATCTAATCTCACGGGACCTACAACTGTCATATTCACAAATCTGGCACTTGTTAATGGCAATTTACCAGAACCTGCAGCATCGTTATCGGATTCAAAAGTTTCAGACGTTGAAGAACCTGATGGAGCGTTCCAACTCAAATCAAAAAACGCAGTATCTTTTTGAGCAATACCAAATTGTACTGTTCCTCTGTAACCAAAGTCCGTGTCAAAATCATCATCCGTTGTCTTGTATGCAATTAAGTGCTTACTGTTTACAGTTCCACCGAACCATTCGAAAGCATCATCATTGCAATAAGAAACTTGTACAAAATCGATTTTAGTAGCACTTCCTACTGAAGCCATCGTTAAGCCATTGATTTCTTTGTTAGGTTCAAAAGCATAACCACCAAATTCCATACGCAAATATTTGATAGAACCGCTATTATCAGCATCGTTAGTACCACCAAATTTTGCCAATGATGAATTAAATGAAATATTATTAAAACCTTCTACCTGCACATCTAAACCTTGGTTGTTAACAGCATTACCGCATAATACAATCCCTCCCCAATCTCCTCGAACACGAGAACCTGCAGCTTTGCTAGAGGTCATCACTACAGGGTTATTAGCAGTACCTTGAATATCAATTTGACCACCTCGTTCAACTACGATGGTAGCATATTCCTTTGGAGTGGTAGAAGCATTGGAACGAGCACGAATTAGGGTACCCGCCGGAATAACTAACTTACCACCTGATTTAACCACAAAAACACTCTTTAATAAATAAACTTTTGTAGCGTCCAGTGTAACTGTGGTTGAAATGGTTTGTTCACCAGAGGCGTTGTTTAAGGTAGTTGAATCCGTAACATTTGCATAATTTGTGTTTTGAGGATTCCAATTGGTCCAATTTAAGGTCCAGTCTTTTTTCGGATCTTTATCTAAAGCTCCCAAAAAATTTACTTGTTCGATAAATTGAGCACTTAATTGACCAATTCCGGTCAATAAGAGTGCGCTGAATATTACTTTTTTCATAGATTAAGTTCTCCACAAAGGACAACCCTTAACATTAGGGAGCGCTTAATCAACTATGTAATTTGTGTTAAGTTATAAAGAATAAAATCGCAATCAAATAATGTAAATTACACATTAAATTAATTCCTACTAATTGATATGGATTTTATAAAAATCATAATTAAATAAATTAACCTTTAAATTACGTTTGATGCATCGGTAGATGCTATTTGAACAAATTTTTCAATAAAAAAACACCCAAGGGAATCCTTGGGTGTTTTCAAAAAATGGAGTTTAAAAATTATTGGATATCGAATCGATCCGCGTTCATCACTTTCGTCCATGCTGCTACAAAATCATGAACAAATTTCTGTTCACCGTCTTGGCATCCATAAACTTCTGCAATAGCACGTAATTCTGAATTTGATCCAAAAATCAAATCTACTCGGGTAGCTGTCCATTTTGTTTCACCAGACTTGCGATCTTTTCCAACGAATTCGGTTTTATGATCATTGGTTGGCGACCAAGTTGTTCCAAAATCCAATAAGTTTACGAAGAAATCATTGGAAAGAACTCCAGGACGATTGGTCAATACGCCATGATTAACACCATTAAAATTGGCATTCAACACACGCATACCGCCTACCAAAGCCGTCATTTCTGGTGCAGATAATCCCATCAATTGTGCTTTGTCTACCAGCATATCTTCCGCTTTAACACTGAACATAGTTTTTGCGTAGTTACGGAATCCGTCGGCTGTTGGTTCCAATACTGCAAACGATTCAACATCGGTTTGTTCTTGAGTAGCATCACCTCTACCCGCAGTAAAGGGAACGGTAACGCTGTAACCTGCGTCGGCTGCAGCTTTCTCAATCGCTGCACATCCACCCAATACGATTAAATCAGCAATAGAAACATGCTTACCATTGGTATTGAATTCTTGTTGTATTTTCTCGAAGGTATCCAAGGCTGTGCCCAACTGTGCTGGGTGATTTACTTCCCAAAACTTCTGTGGAGCTAAACGAAGACGAGATCCATTGGCACCGCCGCGCTTATCTGAACCACGGAAGGTAGAAGCAGAGGACCAAGCAGTATATACTAATTGAGATACACTTAAACCCGAAGCTAGGATTTTAGCCTTTAATGGAGCGATATCCGAATCATCGATGTTAGATTTTGTTGAATCGGAAATCGGATCCATCCAAATTAAATCCTCAGAAGGTACTTCAGAACCTAAATAACAGGCTTTTGGCCCCATATCTCGGTGAGTTAATTTAAACCATGCACGAGCGAAAGCATCGGCAAACTGATCTGGATTTTCGTAAAATCGTCTGCTAATTTTCTCATAAGCTGGGTCAAAACGCAACGACAAATCGGTGGTTAACATCATTGGGGCGTGTTTTACTGATGGGTTATGGGCATCGGGTACACTACCCGCTCCAGCACCACCTTTTGGTGTCCACTGTTGAGCACCTGCTGGGCTTTTGGTCAATTCCCATTCGTATCCAAATAAATTTTCAAAATAGTTATTTGACCATTGGGTTGGTGTAGTTGTCCAAGCACCTTCTAATCCAGAGGTAATTGTATTTTCTCCATGACCTGTACCCATAGTATTTTTCCAACCAGTGCTCATTTCCTCGATAGAGGCACCTGCAGGCTCTGGCCCAACATATTTGGATGGATCTCCTGCACCGTGTGATTTTCCGAATGTATGTCCACCTGCGATTAATGCTACAGTTTCTTCATCATTCATAGCCATTCTACCGAAGGTTTCACGAATATCGCGTGCCGCTGCGATAGGATCAGGATTACCGTTAGGGCCTTCTGGATTCACATAAATCAATCCCATCTGAACTGCACCCAATGGATTTTCCAAATCGCGGTCTCCGCTATAACGTTTATCTCCTAACCACTCGCTTTCAGAACCCCAATAAATGTCTTCTTCTGGCTCCCAAACATCTTCTCTACCACCGCCAAAACCAAAAGTTTTGAATCCCATAGACTCTAAGGCAACATTACCTGCTAAAATCATTAAATCCGCCCAAGATAATTTTTTACCATATTTCTGCTTGATCGGCCAAAGCAACAATCTCGCCTTGTCTAAATTGGCGTTATCGGGCCAGCTGTTCAATGGTGCAAAACGCTGAGTTCCTGTTCCCGCTCCACCTCTACCATCATGAATACGATAGGTTCCAGCACTGTGCCAAGCCATTCTGATAAAAAATGGTCCATAATGACCGTAGTCTGCAGGCCACCAGTCCTGAGAAGTTGTCATCAATTCTTCGATATCTTTCTTTACTGCTGCCAAATCTAAGGTCTTAAATTCCTCGGCATAGTTAAAATCGGGATCCATAGGATTCGACAATGTTGAATGTTGACGAAGAATGTTCAGTTTTAATTGATTAGGCCACCAATCGCGGTTGGAGGGACCTCCGCCTGCGGATTTACGCAAAACGCTACCTGAAAATGGGCATTTACTCTCGCTGTTTACGTTGTAAGAATTCTTGCTTAAATCTTGACTCATATACTGATATTTTATTGTTCTTAATTGTTAAAACAAAGATACAAAATATTGGTTTCAATCGAAGGTTATAACATCTTTATCCTTGCATTTCTTCAACAATTTAAACCTCAATTAGAACCCTGAGGAATCTAAAAATATTGCAATCCACTTTCTTACAATCGGGTAATTTCTTTGCAGTCGATTGCATATAAAAAAAATAATTATTCTTTTTTTTTCAGTTTACACAATATTCTTTAACAATTGTCGTTTTTATGTCATTGAATAGACTTTTACTCCCTCCTGCATTTTTCGTTTAGGTTAGGTTTATCAGGAGATAATTGAAAAGACCCGGTGCTCACCCGGGTCTTTTTTTTCTATATATTGAAGAGTGTTTTTTTACCTAATAGGGTTGTTTTTTACACTTACCTGTGTTTTATAACTCGCCCTAATCATTCACTGTTCAATAAATCAATTTCTTTCCAAACTCCATACTGCTACCATTAAAGAGGTAAGGATAGCCTTACTAGGGGGGCCCAACCCGTACCTTTAATTTTTGAAGTGGGGTCTGGGTATACTCGACTGTATTTCAAGACTTGAGTTTCGCACAGTATTCCTGCAGAAAACTGGTATTTCGCTCGATTGGATCGAATGAGAAATGACAATGATTCTTTGGGAATCCAAATGTTCTCGTCCGGTAAATTTTTACTTTTACCCGGTATATATCCTATTTCAAAACCCAAAGAAACGGGTTCTTCCATGCCCTGATTTTGAATGTACATCCATCCAATTTGGTAACTAGAACTGTAGTTACTTTGAATTCCACTTCTAGATTCAAGAAAGTTTGATGACCAATAGGTAGATATGCCCCCGTACCACCAGGATATGGGCACATATTTTTTAAATTGTCTATATATCGGCAATTCCACGGTGGTACCAATAGCGTACTCTCTAGCAATAGTCATTGCGTTCAAGGATAATCCATGGGGCCAAAAATTTGTTTTAGATTCAATTCCACTTACACCAATTACTGTGGTCCTTGTGGATTTCCCCTTTACATCACCGGGACCAATGTAAGGTCGTTTTAAATTTTTCGAAGAAGCTAAAGAATCTAACCAAAACAAATCTACATCCTTTTCAGGAACGAAATTTAATTGATCGTAATAATAGTATCGAAATCGCTGCATAGCATGATTTATTGGCGCTGGATTGGTAACCAATCGAACGTGCGCCAGAAAAGAATCAACGGAAATTGGGAATTTTATGCTGTCATTAAATATATGATTCCATGTTTTTCCTTGCGAAAATGTATCAATTATAGCAAGCTCTTTGAACGATGATAAATAAATCGACAAATTCACAGAATTCTGCACATCGTACAGTTGATAGCATATATTGGGTAAACTATCGAGAAAGAATTTCAACTCTTCTTTAAAACTTTGTTTATCGCCTACAAAATCCGGATTTTGTAATTTTAACTGTCGTTTCCCATTGGGAATGCAGAAATAGGAGGCGCCCAACGGATAATCCGATGTATCTAGCCCATTAACACTCTGTTTAAAATCCGTCATAAAGTGATTTAAAACGGTAGTTGTATGTTGGTAATTACCGATATGATACAATGTAGGTCCTGAAAAAATGATGCGTGAACACCCCTTAATTCCAAAAACGGCGGTATCTCTGCGAGGAACATCGGTTTTTATCATTTTTGTTTGCAGCTGAACGGATGTCCCAGTAATCTGTGTTGATTGTGCCGAAATAAACGGGGCAATCATGCATGATATAAATACCATGTATACTAGATTAAATCTCATATAAAATTGGGTTAAATGATTAAGTAGTGTTTGTTATTTGTATTAATTATCCTGGTTGGGGTAAAGGATTGTTTCTTCTTTTTGAGGTAATCGTTTGATTAATTCAAATCCTCGGTCGCCTAATACAAAAAAATCAAAGTTTCGATTGTGCAATTTGGGTTGAGGATTAAGCGCTTCAGGGGCAATTGAAATAATGTTGTATTTACGCTGTTTTTTTAATTGGCTCACCCATTTTGGACTTAATTTTTCAACTACGGTATCTTTTGATTTGAGTAAAGCCAAAGCAGGAACAACTTTTTGCGCTATGATTGTATCCTGTTTTTGGATATTTGTTAATGAATCCGATAATCGATTTTCAATAATGGAAGTTAATTTCTCAATATTCTTAATTTCAGCTATTTCTACCTGTTTCTGAACGTTGGTAAAATCTTCTGTAATGGTTGAATTAATTAACTTTTCCTTGGATGATGCAACCTTTTTTATGGATGATGAGGAATTAAACTCAAAAAAAACAAAAACAGCCGCAACGAAAATAATGGATGCCGCAATCCAGAGCCATCGGGAATTCGGGCGTTTCGATAGCATTTCTTGCTGCAGCCTTTTTGTTCGATAATATTGTTTATTTACATCGGGAACATAACCTTTGGGGTAATTCGTTAAATCCGAAAGTTGGGATGCCATTTTCTCAAGTTCTTGTGGATTCATAATTATTGGGATTGAACGTTAGACAGACCGCCAGTGGCTTTGATTTGGTATTTAATTAATAATTTTTGCAATTGATTTCTAGCTCTGAGATACTGAGATTTACTTGTTGATTCCGAAATCTGAAGCATAGTAGCAATTTCTTTATGGGAAAACCCTTCCACTGCAAATAAGTTGAATACGGTTCGATAACCGGTGGGAAGTTGCTCAATACAAAATCGCAAATGCTCTAAATCTATAGAATTTTCAACATCTGGTTGACTAACAGTTTCATCGGCCTCTTCCAGAGGTACCAAGTGAAAATTACCCGTAGTCTTTATTATTTTAATGGATTCGTTAATAACAATTTTTTTCAACCAAAAATAGAAGGCATTGTTATGTTTAAGTTGAAATTTGTCGATCTGGGCAAGTGCATTCACCCAAGCCATCATCACTGCATCTTCGGCATTGTTTATATCGTTTGAGTATCGATACGCCACAGAAAACAACATAGGATAGAGCTGGTTAAATACCCGGTGCAAGGTATTTTCATCCTGTTGTTTCATCAAGTTTAATTCTATCTGGGTAACCGATTTCATGGGGTGGCTATGAATGCCCTACACTACTTAAAGCGAATTCTGAGCCCAATAGTTGCATAGACATTAAAAAATAAATATTCAGGTTTCTATTTAATCGACATAAACTACGAGTTTCTATCCATTCTCTTGGATAAGGTAAGGGATGACTACAAACAACGGATTATCCTATTCCAACGAAACAACTTACAGCAGTGATCTCACCATAAGCATCAAACTGATAATTAACAATATCGGCCCAAAATATTGTTTAAATTGAGGATTAGTAAACCTACTAAAAACTTTTTTATCGGCCACGAAAAACACCAGTAATGCTATCGGAATAAAAACCCAATACGATGAAATCCCACTGTAACCACCTCCATTACTTCTTTGATTATCAACAACTAACAAAGTAATAAGCTGAACAATTACCAACAAGCCGTACCCCACAGCAATAGTGGATCGGGCTTGAACTTTATCTGGAATTTTTGCAATTACAAAGGAGGACAAGAGGGATCCGCCTAAATTAGTAAGTCCATGCAGAATGCCGCATAAGGTTAGATATACACTTCTTCGATGCATGGCTCTTTCGATTAAATTGGGGAAGGCGTTAAAATAAAATCCAATAGTGAATATAAGAAGATACAGCGCAATCCAAAATTGCAGATGCGGGATATTAGGATTTTTGGAAATATATAGAGTTCCTAATACTGTAAATGGCAAGGTGTAAAGGCAGAGTCTGACAATAATTTCCCATCGAATAAACTTCCAACCGCGAAATACTTGGACCATGCTAACTGCTAAGGAAACGGGTAAAACAATCCACAATACTTGTTGAAATGGATAGCCTAACAACAATAACAGTGGGGTACCAAACAACAGGATTCCCACCCCAAAAATGGATTGAATTGCCGAAACAATAATCAGTATTCCTGCGATTTCCAATAAATTGATTGACTCTTGGGAAATGGGCATAGAACAAACTTCGAGGAAAGCGATTAAAATTCCAATGAAAAAAGGTACGAATGATTATTTTTGAACGATGAATCCATTGGTTGATCGATTTTTTGAAGTTGGCTGTATGCGTTGTAAACTCGGCGGAACACCGGCCTGTAAAGTTCATTTATGGACGGAGCCCATGGAAATCATGCGGATTTGGTTGCTGGATTCTGGGTTAACCGAAGAGTTGAAATGGGGCATGCCTTGTTATACCCATAATGGTAAAAACATTTCCATGCTTTACGCATTCAAGGAATGTTGTGGATTGAGTTTTTTCAAAGGGGGATTAATGAAGGATCCTTCTGGAATATTGGAAAAACCCGGAGAAAATTCTCAACATGGCAGAATGATTAAAGTAAGGCATATTCAGGAGTTATTGGAAATAGAACCCATCGTTAAATCCTATATCCAAGAAGCAATTGCCATAGAAGAATCGGGGGCAAAAATCATAAGCAAACCGGTTGATGAATATCCTTATCCTGAGGAATTAAAAGAAATATTGGACTCCCATTTGGATTGGAAACAAGCCTTTGAAGCACTTACCCCAGGTAGACAAAAGGGTTATTTATTGCATTTTTCCTCGGCAAAGCAATCGGCTACGCGTATTACTCGAATCCACAAGTGGATCCCGCAAATATTATTAGGAAAAGGGATGCACGATTAACGGTTGATTTTTAACAAAATCAATACCAATAATATTTGTAGTACAAAGATTACAACTCCAAACAGAATTCCTCGATTTCCCGATTTGAGCAACTTATTAAAGCTCACTTTTAAGCCAATGGCGGCCATGGCGATGGTTAATATGATTTTACCGATATATTCCAACGATTTAGAGGTCTCCTTTGGTATATCAATTATCGAAACGATTACGGTAACCGCAATAAATCCGATCAAATACCAGGGTAGTTTAAAATAGGATTTCCAATTTGTTTGAGTATCTCGATTTACTAGATAATTCATATAAATCAACCCTGGGGTGAGCATGGCTACGCGGGCTAACTTCACCGTAATTGCAGCATCCCCGGCTTCCTTTCCAATAGTAAATCCTGCACCTGCTACGTTACCAACCGAGTGCAAGGTGGCTCCAATGATATAGCCTAAATCTGCATTAGAAAAATTGAGTTGCATCACAATCCAAGGTAGCAACAACATCCCTATTGTCCCCATTAAATTCACCACTGCCATCGATATGGCCACATCTTCTTTTTCTTTATTCTTTAATGATGGAGCTAACGCTGCAATCGCACTTGAACCACAAATTGCCGTTCCAAAACCAACCAATAGACCCGTATTTGTTGGACATTGAAAATACTTGCTCATAAAAAATGTAAGCGTAACAATGAATAAAACCATCACCGCAATTCCCCAAAAGCTACTTAATCCTAAAGCAGAAATCTGAGTGTAGTTTATTCCTACAGCCAAAAACAAAATGGAGAGTTCCAGCATTTTTGAGCCGGTATACCTCACCCCAGGTTCCAATGATTTAGGCAGCGATAAGGTGTTTCCTAATACAATCCCCATGAGTAAAGCAATTAAAATACTGTTGAATGCCGACGGGGTGAATTTTTCTAAAACCATCGACAATAGACCCATGGTCACCGCAAATAAGACCCCTTTATAATTTTCCTTCCAATTCATGAATTTGTTTTTGAATCCAGGTGTTTTAACGTTGTAACAGTCACCAGATTTTGTTACAAAAATGATAGGTTTCCTTGTTAGTTTGTGTGTTAAAAGTTACAAAAAGTTATTTTATTGTATGAATTACTGCAATAAATGAGCATATCATTCTTGAATTATGCTTGAATAAGTAGAAATTCGCGGTGCGAAAATTTTAGCGATATAGCATGACAAGAATTACTATTGCCAAAGGAGATGGAATTGGGCCAGAAATCATGGAGGCCACATTGAAAGTTCTAAATGCCGCAGGTGCAGCGTTGGAGTACGACGAAATTGAAGTTGGTGAAAAGGTATATTTATCTGGCAATACTTCAGGAATTTCGAATGAAGCATGGGACATTATCCGAAGGAATAAAGTATTCTTGAAATCGCCGATAACTACTCCTCAGGGTGGTGGTTATAAAAGTTTAAATGTTACCACCCGTAAGTTTTTAGGATTATATGCAAATATTCGTCCGTGTACAAGTCTGCATCCCTTTGTTCAGACCAAACACCCCAAAATGGATTTGGTTATCGTAAGAGAAAACGAAGAAGATTTATATGCTGGAATTGAGCACCAGCAAACAGACGAAGTAATTCAGTGTTTGAAATTAATCAGTAGACCCGGTTGTGAGAAAATTGTTCGATATGCCTTTGAATATGCCAAGCAATACGGACGTAAAAAGGTAACTTGTTTCTCTAAAGACAATATAATGAAGCAAACAGATGGTTTGTTTCATCAGGTTTTCAATGAAATCGCATTAGAATATCCCGAAATCGAAACGGAACATTGGATCATTGATATTGGAGCCGCATTGATTGCGGATTCTCCCGAACGATTTGACGTGATTGTAATGGCGAATTTATATGGTGATATTGTGAGTGATATTGCCGCTCAAATTACAGGATCGGTGGGATTGGCTGGCTCAGCAAACATTGGAGAAGAATGTGCCATGTTTGAAGCGATACACGGTTCTGCACCCATGATTGCTGGTAAGAATATTGCGAATCCATCCGGGTTATTGCAAGGGGCGATTCAAATGTTAGCGCATATTGGACAAGTTCAAATTGCAGAAACTATTCAGAATGCCTGGTTAACCACTATTGAACAGGGTATTCACACAGCTGATATTTATAAAGAAGGAACTAGTATTAAGAAAGTTGGGACCCAAGAATTTGCCGATGCGGTGATTGCCAATTTAGGTAAAAAACCCGGTGAATTGAAGGCAGTAATTTATGAAAAAGGTTCTTCCATGGTATTGAAAAAATACGAACGGAAACCAGCAAAAAACAAAGAATTGGTTGGGGTGGATTTATTTATCCATTGGGCTGGTACGAATCCAAATGAATTAGCTGAGAAGATACATCAACTGGATGTTGAATCTGCTGAGTTAAGCATGATCACTAATCGTGGAATTAAAGTTTATCCCGATGGGTTCCCCGAAACTTTTTGCACTGATCATTGGCGTTGCAGATTTAAAAACCCCAATGGTTTATTTACGAAACAGCAAATCTTGGATTTAATGGGCAGTGCCGAAAAAATGGGATTGGATGTTATTAAAACGGAAAACCTATATCATTTCGACGGTAAACCCGCTTTCTCCTTGGGACAAGGACAATAGTTCAAGTAGTAACCAATTGAAATCTAAACGGATTTCAATCGGTTAACCATAAGATTTATTATACCCGCTCTACGAGAATTCTTTCTGTTACTGCGGAACTTACAGTTTCTTTCTTATTATTATAGTTAATGGTCATTGACTGATCGAATTGCTCAAACGCTTCGATTCCAATCTCCAAACCTAAATGAATTTGTTTCCCGTTAAGGAAGGTTAAAAACTCATGCGAAGTATTTACAACGGCGGTAATCTTTACTTTTTCCCCTGCCTTGCAATGACTTAATTTTTGATACTCTCTTGGAATCATTTTCCCTGAACTATCAGGAATTGGCGAACCATGAGGATCCAGTGCGGGGAACCCCAATAATTCATCCATTTTAGCAAATAATTCGGGTGATTGTATGTGCTCAATTTGCTCCGCAATATAATGCACCTCTTCCCAGCCAAAACCCATTTTTTCTACCAAATACATTTCTGTTAAACGATGTTTTCGGATGATTAACGCAGCATCCACCCTACCCTTTTCCGTAAGTCTTATTGGCTTGTAACTTTCATAAATCACTAAGTTTTTATTGGCTAGTTTCTTCATCATACTAGAAACTGTTGGCATTTTTATCGCCAAACGTTGAGATAGTTCATTTACCATTACCTCCCCATTTTCATCCATGAGTGCAAAAATTGCCTTTAAGTAATTTTCTTCGGCCAAGGTATTCATAGTACAAAAGTAGAAATAATTTGATTGCCTATACAAATTCGTCGATATTGATAAAATAAATTTGTTAGATACAACTAACAATTTTAAATTTACAAAACTAACAAGATGTATCATGCAGGCAATCAAGACAAGGAGAATTAGAATTTGTGGCACAAGAGCTTTAGGGTTTTGGATTGCAATGACCCTTCACTGTTACTGCTTAACAGCGCAGACTCCCATGCAATCTAAGGATACATTGGATAGACTGGAGGAAATTGTCATTTCCGGAACCTTGCAAGAAGTGAGCAAATCCTCCAGTTCTGTACCCATAGAACTTTACACTGCTCAATTTTTTCGTAGCAATCCGGCACCCAGCCTATTTGAAGGCCTATTTCAGGTAAACGGTGTTCAACCGCAGGTAAATTGCAATGTATGCAGTGCGGGCGACATCCATATCAATGGAATGGAAGGACCCTACACCTTAGTGTTAATTGACGGTATGCCCATTGTAAGCGGACTTTCCACAGTTTATGGATTATTTGGTATTCCTCAATCTCTAATTGATCGTGTAGAAATTGTTAAAGGTCCTGCCTCTACGTTATACGGTAGCGAAGCCGTGGGCGGATTAATTAACGTAATTACTAAGAAGTCTTCCAATGCTCCCCGTTTTGTTGTGGACTTGTTGCAAAATTCATGGGGCGAATTTTCTGCCGATATTGGAGGAAAATTAACAATCGCAAAAAATCATCACCTATTGCTAGGGCTGAACACCTACAATTATCAACAGTTACATGATAAAAACAAGGATAATTTCACTGATATACCGCAGGTTCAACGCGCATCGGCTTTTGCAAAATGGAATATACAACGTAAAGAATTTCGAACATTTTCGGTGGCCATGCGTTGGGTTGGTGAAAATCGTTGGGGAGGAGATATTCGATGGAATAAACAATTTCAGGGGGGAGATAGTATCTACGGCGAACAAATCGCAACCAATAGATGGGAAATTTTTGGTACCTATCAACTGCCAACTATCGAAAATATCAA
>JACCDW011616997.1_pt1 | contig 23655 bp, 40 predicted proteins | sample 7449781 | NCBI WGS metagenome assembly JACCDW01 (sample SAMN15323449, study PRJNA562643) | freshwater metagenome | isolation source: river surface water | place: USA:Blue River Watershed | collected 2017-08-18
CCAACTTCTCTATCTTCTCTCCAGGAACTTCATCCCAGACCACTCCGTCATAGTGATACAGTTTCCCGTCACCGTTCTGGTACCAACCAGCTAAAACATCAACGTACTTCTCTGGCTTCAAGAACTCCAAGTTCTTATAAGCTTCCAGTGTCTTCTCAAAGACTGGGAGATCAACTCCCCTATGTCCAGTAGGTTTCATAGCCATCACCATACTCCCTATCTACCACTCTGTCAAGTACCTTCTAAGAATCTATATTTTCTATACCCCCCTTGTTATTCACAGGATTTACTCTATCACAGATTCTAATATTCTATTATTTCTATCAAGTACCTTCAATGTTTAATCTGCAACTATATTTTTGTATAAGGCTATAACACGCACGTCACGCGTAATAGGAAATATTATTGCAGTTTAAAGATACTACTTAGATATATAGAAATATTATCAACTTTTTCCCCTTTACCTTCACTTTTTCTTGATAATACAGAAAAAATATATTATCAAAAAACACTTTTCCCTACCTCTTCTTCTCAGTCTCAGATAATAGTGGCGTTCATAATTTTCATTTGAAATTTCACAAGGGCCACATAGAAAACTTTGTTTATTAGAAGCTAGATTTAAGCCCCAAAACCCCCGCCACTCCCCCGCACCCCGCCGACGAAGTCGGCAAGCCCGCTCTGCATTACAATAATTACATGCCAGCCGAACGTCTGCCCTCAAGTTCTCTTGACGTTGCCCTACGACGTCTAGAACTATGTACTTATGCTGTTCAAGAGATTCATATAGAGCTGGACCAACCACAAGACCCAGACTCAAAGGCTGACCTAATACTGGCCACAGAAAAGCTTGTTGCCGAAACCGTTGACCTATATCAAACCGTTAGGGCTTATGTTTGGGGTCTAGAGGAAGATCCAGACGAGGACTAACCCCCGCTACTCCAAGGCGTTAAAGGCTATACCAGCCCTAGGGCCCTTCACTATTACTTCGTGTTCAACCCAGTGCCCAATATATAAAACGTCTCCAGGGCCCATCTCATAGCTTCCAATTAGGGTGCTTTCACTACCAGGACCTTCAAGGCGTCTGCCATCTCGTCCCACCTTTGGCGTATAGATGTTCCAGGTTGTTGTTCCAATGCACTGCCAGAAGATTGTTTCTCTGTTATCTCCATGCGCTGGAACCTTAAAACCTTCGTCTGCAAAGTTGATGAATACACCAACAGGGTGCGGACCACCTTGCAGGATATCTCCAGCCACCCCTCTAATAAATTCTTGCGCTTTACCTACTGCTGGAATTTCGCTAGGCAAATCTCCACCAGTTGTATAGAAGTAGAAGTCCACATCTGATCTTGTAATCGCACGACCAATGGCAACCTCCACCCCGCTGTTTAGTTCTACTGGCGGTCTGATCTGTACCTGACGGTTTAGGTGCTGAATGAACTCGTCCCAAGTAGGAACGTCCACTAATAGTTTAGGAAAGTATGCAGCGCTAAGTTCACTCTGCGCTCTTAGTATTTCACTTCTAATATATTCAGCGTCCACTGTATTTAAAAAGTTCCCTTGAATGCAATTCCAGCTCTAGGCTCAAAAATCTCGACGGCGTGTCGCACTCGGTGTCCAATGTAAATTAGGTCACCAGGCTCAAGCTCCACGGTTAGTAGGTGCTGGTCTCCCTCAGTTAAATCATGCTCTCTGCCTTCAATATCTGCTAGGGCAGGGGATCGCAGCGTCCAGCGTGTTCTACCAATGCACTGAAGGAATATGGTATCTCGATCATCACCATGCGAAGGGACGTTAAATCCTTCTACTGCAAAGTTCACAAATGTCCCAGTACTACGTGGACCACCGTTTAGGATTTCACCCAACCCATACTCGTCACGCAATACTCGCTCAACCATTTCAGTTACTCGATGTAAAGTTCCGCCTTCACCGCCACCAGTGTAGAAATAGAAGTCAGCGTCGTTTCTCTTTAGCACCTCACCAAGAAATGTTTCTACTGCACCGTGCGGTTGAAACTGCGAAGGCTTCTGGCGTTTGATGTTTAAGTTCTCAATAAAGTCTGCCCAGTCCGGCATCTCACTCTTATCGAACATACCTTTAAAGTATGCAACGCCATAGCCTTCCTTGGCTCTACGTACTTCAGACTGTACGTGCTCAGGGGTAAACTTTAGCTCGCTCATTTAGTGCCTCGGAAATCTCGGGGGAAACATTGCCTTAACCAGCCGCTTTCGAATCCTTGCTTGCTCAGCGCTGTCAGCGTTCTTTATGGCTTCTTCAACATCGCGTCTTACATTCCTATATAGAAATACAAAAGCGGCAACGACTACTACGTAGACCGCTACCGCGATTGCAAACAATACGTCTAGAACAGCATGGTTAGTCATGCTTTAATTCTAACCTATACGTTAGGTAAGTTACTTGTTATTGTCCCGACCGCCCCAGGTCTGGAATAGTTTATCTACGCTGTCCCAGTTCTGTTCGGCCTGCTTCTTCTGCTTAGCAAGCTGACGCAATGCTACCACAACCATGATAATAATCAAGCCCACAAAGGTGCTCAATACTCCGGCCAGGAAAGCAAACCAACTCCAAGTGATTACGATCTCCATTACAGTTCCTCACTACTAGTTTTCTGTTGTTGATGTAGTTTAGCTATTCTATACCAAAAGTCAAGAAAAAGAAAGCGACCTAGAGAAATGTTCAAAAACTCTAGGCCGCTTTCACAACAGAAAGGAGTAACAGGGAAAAATGAACTAAACCCTGGACTACCTGCTTTCACAGGCAAAAATATAGTAACACACATTTCCACACATTTCAACCCGTTTATATCCATTTATATCCATTACAGTGCGTTGAAATATCAAAAGATACTAGAAACTACATCTTTACTATTTCTGGTAAAATATTTATTAGGCTGGGGAGCCATCAGGAGTCTCCCTCAAAATGCCAGCTAGATCTGCTAAATCTAAAGCTAAGAACAATTCAAAGTTCCATCTAACGCTTGATATTACTTATCGCGTAATTGCCACCTTCATCGCCTCAGCCTTGGGCGTTATCGGTGCTGGCTCAATTGTTGGTCTTGATGTATGGATGTCTGCCTCCCTTGGAGGCTTGCTAGCAGTTGCAAAGGTTGTCGAGAAGCTAGCTCTCGCTTTCTTGGAGGACGGAAAGATCGACCGTAAAGAAGTCAACATGATCTTCTCTCAAGTTGTCCGCCTCAAAGAAGCAGGAGAAGCCTCCGAAAATGCGCCTAAGCCTAAGAAGTAAAGCGTTCATTAATTCCTACCTTGCAATCTCACTAGCATTCTTTTTCCCGCTAGCAGCTGCAACAATTGCCTACGCTGACGTCCCCACATTAGAGGAAGCACAAGCTCAGCTAGTTGTTACTCAGCAAGAACTTACCGATGCCCAAGCTGCCCTTGCATCCGCGAGCGCATCTGTCTCAGCTGCCACTCAGGCACGCGATGCAGCTCAGGCAAGCTATAGCCAAGCATTAGCTGCCTACCAAGCTACTGAAGTAGTGACACCTGGCACTCAAACAACTACTACTCAGAATGTTGTTCAAAACGGAACTTTTGATACAGCTAACAACTGGACCAACGTTGTTGCAAGCACAACTCCATACACTGGCGGTGCTTCACCTATCGTAATCAACGGTAAGTTGAAGGGCTCTTACACTGCTGGTGTCTACATTCAACAGACTGGAACATTCCCACAACCAACTCGTCAGGTAACTTTTTCAGTAGACGTATGGAACTACGACACCAACGAAGGTAACAGGATTAATAACCCTGACTACTACCGTATTGAATTCCGTACATATGACGCTGCAGGGAACCGACTCAACTATTACAACCTAGAAGTAAATAGCTGGCACAGCAACTGGATTACTCGTGGAGCTACTTATAACCTATCGGCAGATGCTGTCCGCTGGGACATAGGTTTCCGTATGGCAGATGGTGGATTCTGGGCTGGTGCATTCGGTCCAGAGATGGACAATGTTCGACTAATTACTACAGCCACAACTACAACCCCACCGACCTACACATACGGCGAAGCAGAGACAGCTGCTAAAAATGCTGCATACCAAGAGCTACAAGCAGCTCAAGCTGCTCTAGACTCAGCTCTAGCTGCAGAAGTAGCTGCACAACAAAGAGTCAATGCAGCCGTTCAAGAGGTTCAGAGACTGACAGCTTTAGTTGCAGAACTCACTCCACATCTCAACGCACCGACAAACTTAACTGCAGAGATTACATCTACCCACGTCAACTTGAGCTGGAATGCACCATCGTCCAATCTCTCTGGCGTTCAAGTAGAGCGATATGCAATCATGTGGTCAACAACCAACTTCACCCAAAACGGATGGGGATGGGCGCACGATCAGACTTCAGTTTCAATTCCGTTAGATGTTCTTAATTCAGCTGGTGGACTTGGCAACACTTTCCAGTTCCAAATTAGAGCTGATAACGACACTCAAAGAATCTACTCACCATATTCAAATGTTGTCTCTGTTCAAACAGTAGAGCCTCAATGGTGGCAGATTCAATTTAACGAGAACGAGACTGTATCCATAGGTGCACCTGAAGGATTTGTGTTCGGCACACCACGTGCATGGTATGGAACACCAGATGGAACTTGTGGTCTTGACGTATCAGCTACAGTTTCATCGATTATCACTGGCAACTCGAGTGGATCATTTGTTGCCAACAACACACTATTTACAGATCCTTGCCCTGGCTGGGGTAAGGTAGTCCGCCTAAGTACTCCTGTAGTAGCTGTCGTACCGCCAACACCAACACCTGAACCAACCCCAACACCAACACCAACGCCAGAGCCAACTCCAACTCCAACCCCAGAACCGACCCCACAGCCAACCCCGGAGCCAACGCCAGAACCATCGCCGCAGCCATCTCCGGAACCTTCACCAACCCCGACACCAACACCAACCCCGACACCAGAGCCAACCCCAGAACCAACACCTACTCCGACCCCAACTCCGACTCCTGAGCCAACTCCCGAGCCGACCACTGAACCAAGTCCAGAGCCAACCACGCCAGTAGACCCAACACCAGAACCAACGCCGGAACCGACGACAAAACCAGAGCCACCAGTAGTGTCACCGGAACCAACACCAACAGAGCAGCCAACTTCAAAACCTCAACCAGAACCTTCACCAGAGGAGCCTATCACTTCTGTTAAAGAATTACCAGCAGAGATTACTCCTGAAGTTTTGATGGCCGTTGACTTAGAAGCTATCAACCCGAGCGAGCTAACAGAGGCTCAGGCTGAAGCACTTAAGGAAGCAGCTCTCGAGACCTTTGAAACTGCTCAGCCTGGCTCCCCAGAGTACGAGCAAGCTCTTGATGCTCTGATGGTTGCAGCTCAAGCTGACGACCTAGAGCTACCACAAGAACTGGCAGCCATTCCACTCCTTGGTGATGTTGCAGGTGCTGCTCTCGAAGTCTTCAACGCAATCGGAAACGTTGGAGCGGACATGTCACCACAGGTCCGCGAACAGTCCGAGAAGGTTGTAATCGCAGCCGTCATCGTAGGGCAGGTTGCAATGACTGCAACAGCTGCCGCCACCTCAGCAGCCGCAGCTGCAGCAAGGAGACAATAATGTACGAATACCGAGTTAAGAAATTAATAGCAGTCATTGACGGTGACACTATTGATGTCGAGATCGACCTTGGGTTTGATATCTCTATCACCAAGCGAGTCCGTCTTGCAGGAATCGATACACCAGAATCTAGAACTTCTGACAAGTTCGAGAAGTCACTAGGTCTTGAATCCAAAGCACTGCTAAAGCAAAGACTTGCAGCTGCTCAAACTATTGTCATCAAGACAGAAAAGCCTGACTCTTCCGAGAAATACGGACGAGTTCTGGGATGGCTATTCCTCGACGGGGAAAAGACATCTTTTAACGAAACCATGATTGCCTCTGGTTATGCATGGTCATATCTGGGAGACACAAAAGTCAAGAACTTTGACGAGCTATTGCAGAAAAGGAAACTAAATGATTCACTTTCTTAAGTCTCTATTTAAGGACATGATCGACCAGGCATGGACCCTGCTCGGTATGTTTGTTGCATGGGTAGTTCTAGAAGGCTCAGCCAAAGAAGTTGTTGGTATGGTCATCTGGATTACCCTAGGCATCTGGGTAATTACATTCCCACTTAGGTATGAAAAAGAAGACAAGGATAAAGAATAATTTATTCTTCAAACAAGAGGCCCTCGTGATTTTCACGGGGGTTTCTGTTTACTATGGCATCTCTACGTCTACGCCATTCAGCACCAAGTCTTGATTCATCTGTACCAGCTATGTCATTAAAATTCCACGGCTTTATGCTGCCTGCGTAGTGGATTGCTATTGCATGCTTGAAATGTATAGGAAGACACGTCGAGTCCCAGTCGGGGACCCCATAGCCATCAAAATTAAAAAAGCAGAAGTTAAACGTAACTGGCAATGCATGCCAATGAGCAATTGCATACTTATTTAATAGATACTCATCCATCAACTCGTGTGGGCCATTGGTTAAGATATCTTCTTCAAACTTTTTCTCAATTCCAGACTCTCTCCACCAATTTAAGTCTGCGATAAACATCCCACTGATAAAGTGCGATAGATGTCCGCGGTGCGTGTTATAGAGATATGGAACACCGATGTTTGCATCAAAGACTGCCATAAGTTTGTTGTACATTGGGTAGTCAAGTATCGGTTGCACATTGTCGACTATTAAGATGTCAGTGTCAAAATAGATCGCTTTGTCGTAGTCTTTTAGGATCGAGCCTAAAAACAGTCGGTGCCATACACTGGCAGGAAAGTGCTTGTCTTTTACGTAAAGCGCTTTGAGCCAAGAGAATCTATCTTTAGGTACAACAACAAGCTTTAAGGTCAGTTTTAGGTCAATGTTGACCATCTTCTTGAGGTCCTCGAAAGCGTGACTATCTTCTTCTGGCATAACACAAACCAAATCGACCCCGAATCGATAGTGGTAGTTTTCAGAAAAAGACTCTAAGAATACCGCAGCGGGCTCTAGATAATTTGCATCTAGGCATATGACAATCGCAGTTTCCATGCTAGGATTCTAGCATGACACGCATTCTACTTACCGGCGCTGGTGGCTTCATTGGTCACCATACTTTAGATTATTTTCTAAAGAACACAGACTTTGATGTTGTCTGCATCGAGAGCTTCAAGCACAAAGGCATGAGCGCACGTCTCCGTGAGATTTTAGAAGAAAATCAAGATCAGCGCCACAGGGTAGACATCATCTCGCACGACCTAGTTGCGCCAATTGACCCAGTGACTGCGCACAGAATTGGCCCGATTGACTTCATTATCAACATGGCATCAGAGTCTCACGTGGATCGAAGCATAAAAGACCCAAGGCCGTTCATAGAGAACAACGTGATGCTCACCATCACAATGCTTGATTATGCTAGAACTCTTCCAGACCTGAAGTTATTCATCCAAGTAAGTACTGATGAAGTTTATGGCCCAACTTTTAACGGAGTACTTCACACAGAGTATGACTCAATAATTCCATCAAACCCCTACTCTGCGTCTAAGGCCGCACAGGAGGCTATCGCTATCTCATATTGGCGTACCTACAACGTACCCGTTGTAATTACAAACACTATGAACAATATTGGCGAGCGCCAAGATCCAGAAAAGTATGTAGCCAAGATTATTCGCCAGTACCTATTAGGTAAGAAGATTTCAGTTCACGGACGTCGAATAGATGGCCAATGGGTGTCTGGAAGCAGATTCTACCTACACGCAATCAACCACGCTGACGCTCTACTTTTCATCATCAATAGCTTCCCAGATAAAATCTGGAAGCGATCCGACGGAGCAGAGCGACCACAGCGACTTCACGTAATTGACGACACTGAAGTAACCAATGAAGAGATGGCTCAGCTAGTTGCAAACATCATGGGACTAGAGGGCGATTGGATAGAGTTCCAGGACGTAGAAGATAAGCGTCCAGGGCACGACCTACGCTACGGCTTAGACAGAGGAGTTCTTCAGCAATGGGGCTGGAAACCACCAATTCCATTTAAAGAGGCACTAGAGCGTACCGTAAAGTGGTCACTAGAAAACAAGATTTGGCTAGGCGTACAAGAATAGCTTTCCAATAGCCCAAGCATATTTAGGGTAAAATTGGCCTCATGAGAGGACTCTCCCGCCTTTTCTGGTACCTGGTTTATTTCTTCCAGGCGGAAACGTCAGCCCTGCGTAAAGAGGCATTTGATTCGGCTAAGGTTTACTATGCCCGTAGACCCCTAAGAAGCAGAGAAAATCCATTCCCTAGAGTTGTCGAATATCAACAGCGTAGAGAAGATTTTCAAAGATATCAAAGGGCATACATTAATGCTAAGTGCAGTCAAATAGCTAGAGAAAAAATAGCAATAAAGTACCCGCGGTAAAATATAAATAACCACAACCCAAGGATAAATTATGGCAAAGGCACAGTTCCCACTAGATGGGAAGCTAGGTAAAGACTGGAAGATTACCAGCGAAATGGGCTGGAGAATTCACCCAGTTCAGAAGACAAAGAAGCACCACAATGGTGCAGACATTATCGGTCTCGGCAAGGGACCACACTACATCGAAGCACCTTATGCAGGTAAGGTTCTTAAGGCTACCAAGTCTACAGCTGCGGGCGGTGGCTTCGGTAACTATGTAATTCTCTTGCACAAGATCAATGGCAAGAACTACACAACTCTTTATGCTCACTTAAAGGATGGCTCTATCAAGGTAAAGCCAGGTCAGAAGATCGAAGCCGGAACAGTGCTAGGCATCATGGGGACTACAGGTATGTCTACTGGCGTACACCTCCACTGGGAGATGTGGGCTGGAAAGACTCACGGTTGGTCAGCAGACGGTAAGGGCTTCGTAAACGCAGTCAAGTTCTTCAAAGCTCTAATTGCTCAGGAAGCAGAGCTTGCTTTAGCACCTAAGGCGACAGAAGATGACGGTAAGGTAGAGGACGCACCAGAACACACCGAAGAGCACGCAGCAAAGGTTGAAGCAGCCTATAAGGCCAACAAAAGCGAGACCGCAAAACCAGTAGCTGCAGCTCCAGTCAAGATGGCAAACCCAGGATATCCTGGTCACTATCTAAAGAAGGGCTCTACTGGAGATCCAGTTAGATTTATTCAACAGCAGTTAAACCTGAAAGTTGATGGCATTTTCGGAGACAAGACCCACGTAGCAGTCGAAGAACTACAGAAGAAACATGGTCTACTAGTCGACGGAATTGTTGGACCAAAGACCTGGGCTTTCCTAGACTAATCCAACACTTAAAAGAAAAACCCCCTGCTCAACACAGGGGGCTTTTCATTTCTGTCATTTAGTTTGTTACAGCAAAAGTTGCAGTCGCAATGTTGCTAGGCAACCATGTATTGTCTCCACCAACCTGAGCATCTACAGTACAAGTCCCAGGAGACTTAAGAATAATCTTAGTATCAACTACCTCACAAACAGCAGAGGTTTTGCTAAAGATTGTAACTGGAGTTGTGAACCCCAAAGTGAATGACTTGCTATCTGCAGTGAGATTAGCAAACCAGCTAATACCAATCGACTTCCACGTTGCAAGAGAGTATGAACGAGAGAAGCGAGATAGCGTAGCACGCTGGGCAAACTTAGTAGCTAATACAGGATCTTGAACACTAGTAGCAGATGAAACCACTGCAGGATATTTAGAAGGGTCTGCCACCACAGAGCCACAAGAACCTAGTGCAATCTCACCAGTATTTGCATCGTAAATGCTATCAAAGCAAGTAGTGTCAGCTGAACCGCCACCGATCACAGTAGGGAACACGATTGACTCAATCTCTGAAGTAATAGGAGTAGTTGCAGTGTGTGCCCAGTAATTAGCCGAGTTACATCCAAGAGCATTACATGCAGCAACATTGACGATATACATGGTGCTAGGTTCCACAGTCAAGTTAGTGTAGGTGCTGGAAACTACAACGCTCTTCTTAGTTGAAGTAATTGGCTGACCATTCTTGTCAGACTTCCAGTAGGTGACTTCATAGCCATATAGTGGCAAGTTCCCAGTTCCAGTTGCAGGAACCCAGGCTACTGAAATCTCGGTGTCCGAGACAGTGTCAGCAGTTACAGCCAAGGGAGCACTAGGGATACTGCGAGCGCCGACAGTATTAGATACGTCAGATACGCCACCAATACCTGAAACTAGGTTAGTCGTGACTGTGAAGTTAAAGCTCCCAGTGTATCCAAGCGTAGGGGACGAGAATGTGCACTGATTAGCAGTAGCACCGCGAACAACACAGGTTTTGCCATTGTTTGCAGTGACAGTGTAGCCAGCCACGTTAGTTCGGTTCGCAGGGACCTGCCAACCCACTTTGTAGCCAAGATCTACTCGATAGTAGGCGCTGACACCAGAAACCGCCTGAGAGCCCGTAGCGGCCTCTGCAGGGCCAGCTAGGCCAATAATAAGTGGAATTGAAGCTAGAACAGCTGTTACTTTTTTCATTTTTAGAGCCTTTCCTCTAGGTATGGAAAAACTCTATAGCAGAAAAATTAATTTGTCAAGTAGTTATTTAAAAATCTTTTCGACGGTCTGGACCATCAAAATCTTCATCATCTTCATCGCGCATAGCATCATTAAGCATATTTGCGACGTTTTCAACGATGTCGTCAAAAGAGTCGTTAATACGCATAATCTGGCGGTCTCGCATAAAGACCTCCATCATCTCTGCCTTATAGATTAGTTTGACCAACTTCTTCTGGTCACGCTCACTAAGATTCTTAAATAGAGGGTTATTTAGGACCATAAGCTTGATGTCATATAAGTGGCGCTGCTGCTGAAGCTTGCGCATTTGGCGCTCAGTGGCTCGAATGCTGCTCATGTTCCTCGATCATTTCAGTTATGTTGTAACAGTTTACATCAACACGTATCAAATAGTTTAGACCATAAGGCTCCAAATACACAACATGAGGTGCCTTGGATGCCTCAACATATTTTACAATCCCTGTTATACAGGGCGGGTCAGACCAGAACTTCGGGCTAGCAAAGTGCACAAAGCTATCTAACAGCTCGGGGACGTCATTTACAGAGAAAGGGGTCCCCATTAGAACCCCTATAGATATTTTCTAGAAAGCTTGTCAGACAGGTCTTTAACCCAGGCTTTAGTTGGTGCCTCAAGGTCTGAAGTGTCAGTTGCAGACTCTAGCTCGTGCAGAACTTCAGCAATTCCAGCTTTAAATCCTTCATCCCACTTACCCTGGTCTTCGGCTTGTCGGGCAAACATTGGTGGGTGATTCGTCATAAGTACTCCTAAAAACAAACTTATGACAAGTTTATCAGCGAGTATTTATGGTGATTTTGATGGAAAAGCTAACTTGCGTAAAAGTATAGACTGCTATACTCTGCAGATTTTGTTACTTTTCTGGCCACTTACCGTCTAAGACCATCATTGCAATTATGCTATAGTTTGCAAGATCTAAGAAGGAATCCTTCAAACTTTCGTTTTCAGGGGTGACACCGGAGTCAATCAGGTGATTAATACGGGAAATCTTGTCGTGCATACGAACACGAAGACCATTCAGCGGTCCACCAGGGCTTCGACTAATGTTTGTTGGGCCATAGTCGTTCTGCTTTTTGACAAGAACATCCTCACTGAACTGGTAATACTCATGAGCAACTTTTCTAAATTGTTCCAGGTCCATTTGTGTCCTTATCTTTTGTAAATATTTCTTTAACTAAATCTTTTGCACTTTTCTTTTCTTCATCTGGAAGTGCTCCATACTTATGTAAAAGGTGCAGCAATACAGAAGCATACAATACTTCATCCATAAATGCTATACCAGGGAACCAATCAAACGGATCTGGTAGCAGAATAAGTGCAATCAGTACCCATGTTGCACTTTTAACCCATATAGGGGAACGCCCATATTGAGCGACATATGGCTCAGCTACTCGCTTCGCCCTCTTCCGTAATGTCAATTTCTAACCCATCTACTTCTAACTGAAGCATAGCACACTCATAGCAAACGTGCCATAATATTTCATCTTTTAGCTCAGTCAAGTAGAAACCACTGGCTGTAGCAACTTCTGTCTCAAAGTCTTTATGCTTGTTGCAAGTCGAGCACTGAAACATTTTAGTGTATGAGAAATCTTCTCGGCTCTCATCTAACTCTACTCTATAGGTGATTCCATCGTTTTTAGACTCGAACTCCATAACAGCGGCGATACCATAGCCATCTGCATAAGCTTCGTCGTAAAGCTCTTCTTCCTCGGAAGTAGCAACTCTATATTTAACTGACCCCGCTGACGATGCAAAATTACTAACTTCTTCCGGCTCTAACCATACCCAGTTAATATATGTTTCTTCGTCTAAAGGCTCATAGCATTCAAACCTATAGAGTCTCTTGTTGTCCTTCATAGTCGAACTTCACCTCTTTAATGACGTGAATCGCGTAGTTTACTCCATCTACCCAATCCTGGTTTATCTCTACACCAGGTTCGGATATATGTTTAATGATGTCTTCTTGTAGAAAGCCGATCAGTTTTCGACGAGCCTTAAACTCGCCATCTCGCATAAATCCTTCGACAATAATTCTTTGAGCTACAGTGATATCTTCGTCAGATATTTCAATAGACTCATAGCCGTCTTCGTATCCCATTAAGCCTCTCCAGGTACACAACAACCATCGCAGCCGTGCAATGTATTCATAGTGATGTCATCAGGATCAGGGTGCCCAATACCATGAGGACACATGCGCTCCATAATATGACGATCCTGACGCCATCTTTGAGGAAAGCCTACCATATGGTGGTTTGAACGATTGTGGAGAGTGCAGTAGTCATTTTTACATTGATTTTGTCTGTGCACATTGATTATTACATGACTGTAGTCATCTACCCAAGTTGTTTCATTTACCTGTTGACATGCCATTTGTATCTCTAATCGAAGTAGTGATTGATGTATCCAGAGCCATCACAATCTGGCTCATCGCAATCTTCGTCTCCATCGCCTTCTCCATCAGGATTGCATTTAGGGCACGGGAGATACGCGGTCACTTCTACCTGCTCGAAATACTCAGTAGACCCGTCTCCCCAGGGTACATTTCCTATGTACCAGCCAAAAGTTTCCCAGCAACATCCGTTGTATATGCTGGCTCCATTGGTGATCTTTTCATTCTCGCAGGTGGAGTGGTTTGTCCAAACATACCGAGGATCCATTGCTTGGACCTTCGCCCAGTTCTCCTCGGAGTATTCAATGAACTCATCTTGAATTTCATAGTCTTCATGCCATTCATCGAAGAGCTCTTGGTAGTCTTCTACGGTCATCTCTGAGTCAGACATTTTTAGCCCACTTTCTGATAGTGAATTTATAGTCTAATGCCAAATTTAATTCTGCACACGTACGTTCCAAATCTTCAAGATTATCTCCACGAACAAATGGAGTGTCGTCTACATATATGACCCACATTTTATTCGCCGTTAGATTTATCTCTAAAGTTTTCCGGAGGCCATACTTGATGGATTTGACCATCTCTAACTTCGCTAACAGTCGTGTTGTGCTTAATGACATCCCACATTTCACGAGCAAAGTCGTCTATTTCTTTTAACTCATCCTCTGTTGGTTGGTAGCTCATTGCCTTTGCGTGCCACTCTTTCATCACCTGAAGAGCTTCGTCCACCGTCTCGAAGTAGTGGTTTCGTTCCCCGAAGTTCGGGTAAGACGGAGTATTCGAAGCAACTACATATGAATAAATGCCCACGCTCACACTTGGAACTACTGGACCTTCTGATCTTTCCCATACATTTCCAAACGATATATAAATTTGAACAGTGCCATCACCACTCTTAGCGTGACCATCAAACTGGTGCAAGTGCCAGAAAGCCTCGTCATGTAGACGAGCAATCTCTGCAATTTTGTCTAGGTCCTCTTTACTTATCATTTAAATCGCTTTCGATTGACACAACCTCGGTGCTGAGCCACCATCCATCTTTACCTCCAATATATAGGAGCATACCGACCTGGGGGTCACCATTAGGGTAGTCCCACACATCGCCCAATTGAGTTACGGTATTCGGGACAGCTTTCATAAAAAAGACCTTAAAGGCGTCTATCGCATTTCCAGCACTGTCATACTTTTTACAGATTCCGTGGTCATCAATTTCATATCTGGACCCACTCTTAGTTCTAATTATCATAGGCTGCATTACCCGCTTCAGTTTCAGCACAGTCTTTCAGCTCATCAAGCTTTTCAAAGTAGTTGCTTTCAAATAGCTCAGCAAACGCTTGGATAGTTGTGTACATCAAATCAAGCTCTTTAACCCTGTCCACATATTTGCCCAAGTCATGGGCCATGTAGATAGACATCACACCATTGATGTTGCCTAACATCTGGTCCATAGTTTTAGCAACTACCCCATGACATTCAGCATATCCATCGACAGTTGCACTTGCAGTAAGCGCGTCTACTTCACTGACACTATGCGTCTTTTTGGCTGGCATCGTATGCCTCTTTCATTCTTTTGAAAAGTGCTTCATGTCTAGCTTCCTCTTCAGGAGTTCTTACATATGGCTGAATCTCAATGTCTAAGTCAGGATATTCTCTCTCAATACGACGGCGAGCACCGCCAATATCATGACCAACTTCTTCATGACGATCCAGATGAGCTAAAGCTTCACGTGGAGTTTTTAACTGAGGAAATCCTTCGGTATCCCAATCTGCTAGCCAGCATCCGCAGCACTCAATAAAACCACCAACGTGCTCGAAGATGTAAACGTCCGAGCTGCTAAATCTTTCAAAACTCATTAGCTCATCTTTCTTAAAATCTCTACAACCAAGGCTTCTGCACTTTCATCAGAGAACCCTTCAGAAATAAGCTTCTTTTTCATACCGCCAAGCAGCTCTCCATACACCTGAACAGCTTCCATCATCTTTGAGATCTCTTCTGGAGTCATTCTCTCTCCTTACAGGTTTTTTGAATCTCAAGGGAGTCCAACGCCTTGCGTACGCACACTAAAGCCCCATCACCATAGCGGTGCTTATATTGAACTCCACGCGCTACCCAATCATCAACCCTCAGAGGCTCGTCTCCAAGGCATGCAACATAGAGATTGACATCGTCAGCCTCAACGCCACCTTCAAGTCGCCCAATGTGAACTGTCTCTATTAATTCTTGATTAATTCGAATATCTACGTGAATAGGCATTACTCCTCCAACAAATCCTTCTTTGCAATCTTCAAAAACACGTCCAGAATATCCTGACCTTCTTGGACTTGTTCCCTTGCCTTACCAGCATAGAACTCTAGGTCTTCGTATTGTTCTCTAGCATTAAGGGCGTCTACGCTAACGTACCTACCTTCAGTGTCACAGCTATCACAGATAGTTCTATACCATCCACCACTTGATTTAAGTACAGCAGTAGAGTCATACTTAATTCCTCTATTTAAGTTAGACATCGCACTGGAGTTGCCGCAACCCTCACAGGTTCTAGCTGACAGTCGCTCTGCCTCACTAACCACAGCGTCCATTATCTCTTGAGTATCTCGGCTAGCTACAGTTTCATAGTAGTAGCGAAGAGTTCCAAACTTCTCTTTAACCTGAGTGATTTCGTACTTAGGGTCTAGCTTCGCCAGCAGTCTGTCGCAATCTTCGACAATCCACTTCCAACCATCAGGCGCGATACACCCATACCAGCCTCTGGTCTTGAGACGCCTATCGTTAAGCTCTGCTTGCCAAGATTTAGTCTCGTCCATTGTCATCTCCAACTACGTTGGTCATGCGATAGAACTTAATGTCAGTCTCGGCTTGCTTAGCCATCTCAGAGCCCATCTGCATTAGCATCTTGGCTACTTCCAGCTTTGCATAGATATCTGCAATCTGGTCATTAGAGTACTTAAACTCGTTATTCTCGCTCATCGTTTTCTACCATCTTCCTTATTAAGTGGATCGTCATAATGGCGTCCTCCTCAGAATCTAGCAGACTATTTTCTAATTTGTCAAGAATGTCGCGAAATCTTTTTTCTGCGAGTTTCTCTCCAAGATCAAACCAGCTCTCACCAGCAGCATCAATAAGAGCGTCTATAGCTTTATACGCTTCTTGCTTTTTAAGAATTGTTTTAGCGATACTGACTTCAAAAATCTCAAGATCTCCCTCTTCAAATGTAGAGAAGGTAGACAGCTCTACACTCTCGTCTTCAGGGAATTCCACGTTCTCAAAGTCATTTAGGGTCATGGTGAAACTCTACCATGGTCATTGAATTTCTGCCAGGTAATTGGCATCTTCTCGGCCCACAGTTCTTCCATCTTTTCCGCAACCATCTCGATCTCACGCTGTGGGAAGGATGGGAAATGCGTGCCCTCACGCTTGGTGCGCAAACTCAAGAAGTTCATTAGTGCACGTGCGTTCATGGTAACAAACATTGAAGAGTATAGGTTGACTGGCAGTACTCCACGAGCAACCTCGCGTGCAACACCAGCGTCTAGCATCTCTTCATATGCCTTATATGCAGCTTCGTTGGCTGCCCTAGTTTCTTGTATTACTGCAAGATGCTGATTCTCAGAGCCAGCGTAGAACTCATATGCGCCCGGCTTACCAGCTTGTATCAATCCACGGTCAGAGTCCGGGATATAGAAAACTGGCTCTAGCTTTTTGTAGCGACCCGATTCCTCGTTGTAAGATGCGATGCGGTGACGCATGAACTCGCGGAACACAAAGATTGGTGCTTCGATGTAGAAGGTAAACGCGTTGTGCTCAAACGGAGTACCATGACGGTCACGCATCAGGTAGTTGATTAGACCAGCATCTTTTTCAGGAGTGGTCTCACCAGCCCCTGTTGAAACCCTAGCTGCCTTCACTACAGCCGAGTCATCGCCCATCCATTGAACAAGTTCTACAGTTACGTCTGATCTAAATTTCATCCCTTAAGTCTATAGCATTGTAGAAGTCTTCGGCCACATGGGAGTGATAGTGAGCCCCCCAGTGGTTATCATCGTCTGCTATGTAAAATCTTTTACTAGTGTTTATATCCGAGTGGCATGGGTATTCGGCACTATCCCCAAAAAAGATGTTGCCATCTACCTCTTTTATAGGTGCATAAGTTTGTTTTAGAGCAGAGTCCATATCCCTTAGCTCCTCAAAGCTTTGTATGTCACTTCTACTCCAACTACACCAATATAGGTCAACCCCAAGAAGTGAGCAGATTCTGGCTAATTGAAGTAGAGAAGCGGAGTATATGTACTCTAAATACGGTATATTTTTAACGTAATCATCTGACTCTGGAACTTCCGGAACGTCATCTAGTATGTACTCGAAATCTAGAGATTTTAGCTTTTTCTCTACATACGGCTGGTTACTGCTTTTTAGGAAAATAATGTTTTCATCAAACCCAAAGTAGTCAGGCCTCATAATATCCGGGGCCAGTATAAATATACGTTTTGGTAGACCAACCTCATTAAAATACTCAATTATCTGTCTCAGCATAAATGCTAAAGACTTACCCGGGTATCCCATTACGTTATAGCTGGTTCCAACACCCATCAATTGAGCCAGTTTATGTGGCCAGGTATCCTCATGGGATAGACCTATGCCATGGGTGACGGAGCAACCTACAGCTAAAAACTCCACACCTTGCTTGAAATCTGGCCCCCTGTGACCGTTAGCATTTAAGTCGGTCATATCGTGCGTCACTGGAATTGGATTGTAAGCATTCACAGTGTTCCTGTGGTCCTTTAACCCAATAAGAGTTTTCCACTTAATATAAGACTTAACTGGTGCGCCACCCATTACTGTCTAGCCTGCAACTCTCTAACAAATTCCTCGGCAACATGTAGATGATAGTGGTGTCCCCAGTGATCGTTATCTGAAGCTATGTAGAAATTATTTCCAGCTACCGCATGACACTTTGAGTTTTTAGTTATATCGTCACCGTTTTCAGTTTTTAACTGAAAAAATGATGGAAAAGTCTTATATGTATCTAAAACTTTACGAGTACTCCAGGATGACCATAGAAGGTCTATATCTAGAAGTTTGCAGATAGATTCTAATATATTTAAAGAATTAATAGAATTAAGAGTTATATAGTCTATTTCATAGATATTCTCAGAATTTACTGGATACCTATACATTAAATCATCCATGGTGTTTAGTTTGATTCTTATCTCATTTGGATTCATTGTGAGAAAGTCAGTTTGGTCTGGTAGTGGCTCAAACAGGTCCACCCGCCTAGGTTCCGGAAATAAGGCCAGTATTTTTTTAGGCTTGCCAATAGTGTAAATATATTGAACTATTTGCCTCACCATTTTAGAAATTGAGCCACCAGGGTAGGCCAAAAGATTATATGAATAGCCTAGCTGTTTTGATACTAGTGCTCCCCACGTTTCCTCTAGCTCCAGCCCGATTCCGTACGTAACAGAGCATCCAACAATTAAAGCATCAACTTTTGAAACAAACTCTGGACCCCTATGCCCAAAACTGTTTGACACATAAGATCTATTGTCTTGTTCAAAATAGCAGGACTCGTTGGGTTTCAGGTTTATATACGACCATGCAATATCTCTATAAAAGCGAGAAATATCAGGAAACTCTTCATGAAACTTCATATAAATTCCTAATTGCGCTGGTCTGGAGGGGTGTCTTGCCAATCATAGAAGCTCTTCTCTGATCCGATATTTTCTGGCCTACCGTAGAAAAACACTAAGTTTTTTCTCTCTCCAGACGTCACTGCAGGTACTTCATGAATGTGCTCGAAGTCTCCTGGAAATAGGACCATGTCTCCTAGTTTAGGGATTAGCTCTAGATTTTGCTTAGGAAACAGAATTGTTCCTCCCATGAAATCTTCACCGTGATTATTTAGATATAGGAGACCGGACCACTCCATCTCTTCGGGTGTACCATCGGGCTGTAAAGGGTTTCCCTCTAAATCAGTTGTATCTGAATGCAAATCGTTTTTTCCACCGATTTTCATATTCTGGTAGTTAGCCTGAGTAAGCCCAACTTCTGGTACGCCAAATGTTTCTTCGAATGTTTTCTTTACACGACTAAAAATAGTTGCCAGCAATCTAGTTGCATCAGTCTCCTGGTGCGGCTGAAGATTCATAATAGGAGGTTCAGTTATGCCAGCCTTCATTGCCATAGCAGAGTTAGGCCAGCCTAAAGCAATATCAATACCTTCTCTAGGACTAGGCTGAGCCATAGGGTCAAGTAACTCAATTAGAGTTCGAGCCTCTTCTTCAGTTACATAGTTCTCGATTACGATTGGATATTTACTCATGACTCTCCTTAACATCTGGAAGCTTTGGGTCGATTCCGCAAGGCTGAGCCTCTAGCTCAACATTAAGACTTTTTGCAACTTCATATAAATTCTGTTTAGTTGCTTCTTTTCTTTGAATCTCTCTATTTCTTCTAGCTTGCTCATAGGACGGATCCCACTTATTGTGAGCACGTACTAGATCTTGATAGATACTGCTAGCTACTACTGAAATTTCAGATGATCTAGACTTAGATATCTCTTCAGCTGAATAGTTTTTGATATTTTTTTCGTTAATATTCAATAACTTATGAGCACTACTGCCAGCAAATAGACTATTTAAATAGAGCTTAGACTCTAAACTTTTGGCCAATTCTGATAATTCTATACCGTGCTCTGCCATTAAAAATGAGTTAGCACTGACTAGTAGGACCTTAGAAGTTATCACACTTTTATATAAATCATAGAGACCTATATTATTTGTCACATCCAACAATGCATCAGTTTCTTCTAGATCTAGGTCGAAAATATCGGATACAACTGACACAACAAAAGGGTAGGGTCTAGATGATACTAGGTCTATTAATGCAGAAACCAAAAGATCAGATTGACTTTCGGATATAACTGTTACTCTGAAAGTTTTTTCCATTTATCCTCTAGCACCTCTAGATCAGCAGGAGTGCCTAGATCAATGAAAGTGTCTAGCATCACAACCCTAAATTTTCTACCATTTTTAATAGCAGCAGAGTGTACGCTACTAATGTATACTTCACCAGACTCTAGCTCTCTTGCAACATCCAGATATTGGTAGTACATACCCGAATTCTTCCAAAAACAGATCCCAGCACTTGCAATGTTGCCGACTACTTGTTTTTCAACCATGTACGTAGCAATCATGTTTTCATCAACTTCTACGTACGAATAGCGAGGCTCGGAGCTTTCAAAACAAAAAATCACGCCATCAACAGTCTCATCAGCTAGTGCATCTCGTATTCCGTCTTCAAACCCACCAACAATATACTGGTCCGTATTTACAAGCAAAATAGGGTTTTCAGTTCCCATTAAGTCTTTAACAACTGCAGAACTTTCACCAGGACCGTTTACATAGCCAACTTGAATCTCAGGTTTAATAGACCTAAGATCCTTAATGTGAGCATATATAAGGGCGTCCACCTCTTCTAGACTAAGACCAACACTGTCAGAAATTAGAAAAGTTGCCTTAAAGTCAAGTTCCCCCATAAGCTCGACAGTGTTTTTCAGTGAAAAGATAGACATCGGAGTATCAAATACTGGAACCATAGTCTTATGGATTCCTTCATACCTGCTGTCAGAGGAGAACCTAGTGCCTTGGCCAGCAGCTAGTGCCAATAGATTAATGCGACCTTGACTCATATCGACCAGACCTTACAGTGAACTTAAAATGTTTTTACAGTTTATCAGCAATGCAGACACCCTTTGTAAGTCGTCTAAATGCAACGGAACCATAGATAAAAAGAGAGATGCTTCATATACTCTTAGCAGGTTATATTCTACCCCATGCCTCTCCAGGTAGCTAATGAATACACGCTCTTTATGTGGATCACCGTCAACAGTATCAATACGCAGTACCGCGTCTCGAAGTGATAGGGTATATTTTCCATATAATATGTAGTCATATTTACCCAAGAGGGACTGACTTAGCTTGGCCAAATCATAGTACTCATCTAAATACATATAGTCCAAGCCCTTAGGGTCAATCAATGCTATGGACTTACTTTGCTCGTTCCAGAGAACGTTAGATAGAGTCAAGTCCCCATGGGAGAGCAAGACTCTGTCTATGTTTCGACTGCTCGAATACTTGTCGTATTTCTCTTGGAGCTCCACAAGCAAATCATCTGCAGTGATCCCGTTAAGTTTCAAAAGAACTGACTGACTGGAGCTAGTCCAGATGCTATTATTCAAGTCTTTAACCCTGCTGGATGTTTTTCCAAGCACAAGGGATTTTCCATAAGACGAGACAGACTTTGGCGGCATTGAATACTTAGCCGCAATATCTCTGTACGTTGCAATATTTGCAAACATTAAATCAAAAGATTCGGTTGTCATCTGACCAGTAACAATCTGTTCTGCAGCGTTTGCAACCCCGCAATCCTTCATATCATAGGATGAGATAAACCCGTCGCACATAAAGTTTTTTGGCTCTACAAAATACTTTGCAACATCATCCGGTAGGGAGTGCCAGTAGTCGTACTCGGCTCGAAGCTTGTCGTGGTCACGAGAAGTCTTCCTCAGATCCTCGGTCCCGTCTATTCTCTCTATAGAGTTAAAGAACCTTGTTTTATAGGTCTGATTCATCTAGAACAGTCACCATCTCTTCAAATGTCATTGATCTAGATTCGGACAGCACTCTCAAATCTATGGGCCTATAGTTTATGTCTCTGATTTGCTCAAAATAGCCATAGTCAAATCCATATATAGGTATTGCGTGCAATTCAATCAACTCGGTACCAGGGCCAGAGATAAATAATTTAGAGAAACCAGCACCGACTACCCCCGCGACATGAGTGGCGTTCATGAAGTATTGGAGTTGCTTGGTGTAGTCAAACTCTTCCAATGCAACACTTACATACCCTCTATTGGTGAAATATTTTTCCAGTAAAGAGTCATCAAAGTATCTTTCACTGATTAGATGGTCATAGTCAGGATTATTTATTAAATCAGCAAGTCGTTTATTTACATCTTTTCTAGTTATAAATATTTTTTTAGGTAGAGACTCGTCTTTTTCTACAATTGTTTTTACTTTTTCTGTTAAAACATTTAGACCAAGCACACCATACGGGGTTCTAGTTAGCCAGGTTGAATCGTACCATTCACCAAATCCATCATTTTTATAGATAGATCTCGGGGCCAGACCGTGCTGTTCAAACAAGTCCTGGTCTGGAAATAGATCACCAGTGCAGAGGACATAATAGGCTTCTTCGAAGTAGACATTTGATTTCTGTCTATTCAGATAGACATCCTGGGGATACATATCTAAAAAGAAATCAATATAAGGAAACTTACTCTTATTGTGTTCATGCATATTTTTGTTATCTTGCATGACATCAAATAGGTCTATCAGAACAAGATCAATGTCAGGGATAGAGAGCTTTAGCCCTTCGTAATTAGACAGATCTTCATGTATAAAGTGCCAATAAAAGTTATTATATGCACCCAGATACTTTTTACCGCTAAGAGTAATGACCTCTTCCTCCGGGTTATTTATAAAAGATAGTCCTATAAACCTATATAAATTATCATTTAACTTTTGTATAGACTTAGCAGACCATGACCCAGCTTCAACTTTAGGCGGGTCTGGAGCAATAATTTTTATATGTTCCATGGCTATCTACTAGAGAAGTCAGCATCAACTTTTTCTATAACTTCTTTGCGACCAGTGAAGATTACCAAACAAGCTCTATCACCGGATTTAACCTCAAGAACCTCATGAGGGTGGTCAACATCAGTTTTAAAGTGGATGAAATCACCAGCCACTGGACTGTAAGTTAGTTCTTGCTTAGGGAAGTAGATCTCCCCACCTTCAAACTCTTTCCCGCAGCTATTGAGGTATAAGATTGCCGACCACTCGTTAGGTTCGATTTCAACGCTTGGATCTAGTGGACTGCCATCAAGATTGCAGTTATCGCAATGTAGTTCTACTGCAGAACCGTCACGCATGACAGTGTAGAAAGCGTTAACTAGAACTAAGTCATCTACGCCGTAAAACTTACGCATTTCTTCTAAGCAGTTTTGTAAGGTAGTGGTTAGGTCACCACCCTGAGTGTCCATGGGGGTTTTACTTTCAAAACCAACTTTTGCAGCTTCAGCAGCAGATTGCCACCCTAAAGCAGAGAAAACATTATTTCTAGGAGTCTCCTTGACATGCGGGGACATTAGAGCATTAATCTTGTCAATCTGATCCTGCTCTATGAAATTATTCAAAATTTGAATGGTCACTGGTGCCTCTCTCCTACAGTAGAAATTTTACACTAGTTGACAGATTCTAAGAATTTCTCGTAAATATGTACATGTTGATGTACACCCATGTGCCCCAACTCATCTGGGTCGGCTAAGCGATCGGCACCAATATGAAAGTTGGCCCCGTATTTATCTGCCATATCAATGTGGCAGGTTAGCTGACTATCAGACTCTACTTCACGCAGCTCAGAGACCGACGTACCTAGACTGACATACGAGTGCATAACATCTCCACTAGCCTCATATATGTTCTGAAATTCAGTGTCCCAGGTAGACCATTTGAACTTTATATTGGTGAATCTACAAAAATAATCTAAAAATCTTATGTAGTCCATGTTAAGCATGTCTACAAAATCTTGCGATAGAGTCTGCTGAACTTCATAGGGGCGTTTAATATAACGATCTCTAGGTTCGTCCCTAGG
>JACCDW010084068.1_pt1 | contig 23641 bp, 25 predicted proteins | sample 7449781 | NCBI WGS metagenome assembly JACCDW01 (sample SAMN15323449, study PRJNA562643) | freshwater metagenome | isolation source: river surface water | place: USA:Blue River Watershed | collected 2017-08-18
CAACTGGAGGATGCGGTACAATCACAGTAACACAAGGACAATAACATGCTGAAGAAAATTTTACTAAGTCCATGGACTGCATTACTCACACTAATTTTAATCGTAGGTATTAGAGCATTAGATCCTAGTTTTGTTGAAAGTGTACGCCTAAGATATTTTGATACACTTATCACCAGCAAGGTTCCTGTACAAAATAATGTTTACACTGTAAACATTGATGAAGCCGCACTAGACAAATATGGACAATGGCCTTTTCCACGTGATCAGTATGCTAGCATAGTAAAAGATTTATATAGCAGAGGCGCAGGCCTTGTTGTATTTAATGTGTTAATGGCAGAGCCTGATCGTTTCAAAGGCGACAAGGCTATGGAAGCAGCAATGCTACAGTATCCAGTTATACTACCAAATGTGCCATCGGACAAGTCGAAAAATAATCCTCGCGAAACTGGTGCCGCAATCCTAGGTCCAGAGTACTTAGATACAGTAATTCAATATCCTGGTATCATTGCTAACCTGCCCAACTACGAAGGGCTAGCAATCGGTACAGGTACAGTTAATACATTACCAGAGATTGACGGTGTAAATCGTCGCGTACCATTAGTAGCCAGTGTAGACGGAACATTATATCCAGCATTAAGTTTAGAAGTACTGCGAGTAGTAGCAGGCGATCCTAGTTTCCAGATCAAGCTAAACGAACTTGGTGTTGAAAAGATGCGTATACCTCAGTTTGGTCCAGTTACCACAGACAGCCTAGGCCGTGTGTGGATTGACTGGAGTCAAAAGTCACACAGCATCAGTCTAGCAGACTTGCCCAAAGACTTTAGAGGTGCTGTTGTTATTGTAAGCCCAACGGCAGCAGGTATCAGTAACCCAGTGCCTACGGCATTAGGTCCAGTTCATCCACATGAACTACAAGCCGCAGTAGTTGGTACCATGTTTAATGGCGTTAACATTCAACGCCCAGACTATGCAGACTTTGCAGAAATTGCCGCATTGCTTGCATTAGGATTAATCATTATTTTCTTATCAAGGTGGACATATGTCGGTCTTTCTACAACTGTTGTTGGGATCGCTGCCAGTGTTGGTGGCTCTTATTGGCTGTTTGTTAACCACAACATGCTCACAGACGCGACGGCAACTGCTTTGGGCCTTATTCTTGTTGCCCTGCACGTTTATGGCGTTAAGTTTGTAAGCGAGTTCTTACAGAAGCAACAAATTAAAAAGCAGTTCGGTACATACCTAAGCCCAGACCTAGTAGCACAGCTACAGCGTCAACCAGAACTACTAAAGCTAGGTGGCACAGAGCAAGAGCTATCGATTATGTTTACTGACGTTCGCGGCTTTACAACTATCTCAGAACACTATGGCAAAGACGTTCAAGGCTTAACAAGCATTATGAATCGTTATATGACTGCTATGACTAAGGCTATCCTTGAGAACAGGGGTACGCTAGACAAGTATATTGGTGACGCACAGATGGCATTCTGGAACGCACCAGTAAACAATCCACAACACGCAAAAGATGCAGTACGTACTGCATTTCAAATGTTAAAATCATTAGAGGAATTCAATGCAGAAATTAAGGCAGAAGGTGTACCAGCTTTTGGTATGGGTCTCGGTATCAATACTGACACTGTGGTTGTTGGCAATATGGGCAGCGATCAGCGTTTTGACTATACCTGTCTTGGCGACGGCGTTAATCTTGCTAGTCGCCTCGAAGGTCAATCCAAACCTTACGGGGTCAAAATCATCATCGGACCAAAAACGGCTGAGTATGTGCGAAAAGCATACCAAGTCATTGAGCTCGATTTACTCGCAGTAAAAGGCAAAACAGAACCAGCACAAATTTTTACTGTGCTAGAAGAATTTGATGCAGCCGACGAAAGAGTACACAATGAATTTTTAACAGCATATCGCAAAGGCGATTGGGACACAGCATACAAACTAGCCACAGACATGAGACACAGTTGGAAGGGTGAATTAACTCAGTATTACGAAGCAATGAGAACTCGTATACATGAGTTTAAAGCAAGTCCTCCCAAAAACTGGGATGGCATCTACAGAGCCACATCAAAATGATTAAACTAGAGAGTAACAGAGACAGTACAAAGTTTACTGTGTTAGACAACGATAAAGTGATAGTTTTTACTAGCAATTATACGCACGCATTGGAAGTATACGAGCGTGCAAAAGCCAATGACTTAGACTTTATAGAAAAGATGTTTGTTCCTTTTACGCCTCAGGGTCCCAAGATTTTAACGCAATAAAAGTTGTTCGATAGTGTCGAAAATCTTTTATTAATTGTCTTGCGTGAAACAATTCTAGCGGTATCTTATCGGTATACTTTATTAATGGTAAGTAATAGCGACTAACTATTTTTTCGAGTCGTCTTATATCTATGCTTAGTGCATCTACAATTTTATTGCTATACTCGAGGTCTTGAATTAATCCTAATAACCAAGCATGATATTCGTTTTCGATACTATAAGATCTTGTTATTTCTCTAACTTCGTAGAATAACGCACGAACTGGATTTATGTTAGGACGATATTTAATTAGCACCGAAGGAAACTTAAAATCACTACTGTCAGTTTCAAGATGACTCATAGTACTAGCATAGTCGTTTCTTAACGCAACTTTTAAACTGTCTAAATTGTAATCTATCTTTTTTTCGTAATCTTTTATTAAGTTATCGGCAATTTTTTGATATTTTGGTGTAAGTTTGTTGTAGTAACCTTGCTTAATATCGTCAATAGAATACGCACCTTCTAATAGATCAAAAGGTATAGTTTTTGATTTTTTATATTTTTCTAACTCGTTTTGTATTCTTAACAAGACGAAATCTACAACGTCACTCATTACACTATTTATTCTTTATGGATTTTAAGAATAGTGTGTAGTTTCTCTGTTCCGCCGTTTTTGTTTAATGTTAGTCTTGCACCGTTGTGTAATGGTTGTGGCCAAACACCTATATTGACCCAAGCATATCCTGCACTTTCGGTGTTTAGTACAGGGCTGAATTCTTTTTCAACAACGTACACAAAACTATAATAATAGAATTTTTGATCTTTACTTTGGTAAACGTCTATAGGATTTAGTTTTGCAAGTTCAGGTACAAATCCAATTTCTTCTGTTAGCTCACGCTGAATACACTCGTAGACTGTTTCGCCCTTTTCAATAAGGCCGCCCCAAAACCCCCAAGTGTTTTTAAATCTTTTATCTGAGTTGCGTAGTTGCAATAAGCAACGACCAGTGTCTTTTGCTAAAAATACTACGCCAGCGGCTGTTGTCATTAAAGTACAAGTCTCCAGTATCCAGGATTGTATTCACCTTCGTAACTACTTATCCATGAACTACCGGTCCACTTGTATTGTTTTGATGTAAAGTCGTTAGTTACATATTGCGTTGATGTTATAGCCTGCGAATCAAATACCACAGACCAACTTGATCCGTCGTATTGAATAATGTCGTTTTCATTAGCATCTACACTCCATGTAGGATATCCAGAAGCAGAAATATTTTCAGTTATTAGATATCTTTGTCCTAGTGTAGCTGAAGCTAGGCCGTTTCCAGGACTACTTGCTGTGGGATCGATGATTTTAGTTACATCTACTAGGGTGTTAGCTGGCAATGTGTCAACATCGAGATTAAAAATTAAAGAAGTATCATCTAGTGGGTTAGCTGTTACAGAACCTACAATCATGTAATCATCGCTATCGCTATCATTACTGATGTTAAGTTTTAATAAACTTGTTGTTGTAAGCTGACCTTGCATCTCAATTATATCACTCCAAATTTTAGCTGTACCGCTTGAGTTTATCAATGTAGCTGTAGCACCATTAATAAGAACTCTGTAATCTCCTGGAGTCACAATGACTTCACTTGACTCAGGTAATGTACCAAAGAAGTCAGCATATGCTTGATCAAAACCTAATCCTGCAATATTATCTGTTTTGTGTATATCTGCAATAATCTGTTGAATAATTGTTTGACGTTTAACCTTAGCTGGAGGGCTTATCCAGATAGGTACACTAAACGTCATTGTAGCAATGTCTAATGTTTCATCAACACCAGCCGGAATACTACGACTGCTCCAGTTAATATCTGTTAATTCAATTTCAAATACGCTAGTCCAGTCTAATGGATTGCTGTTTGATTGTAATTGAATGCTAGGATTAAACAAAATAAAAAGTTGTTCTAGTAGTTGAAGTTTAGTATCAGTGTTAGTAGTCCAGATATCTACTTGAATAGTCATATTATACGGCACTGGCATGTAACGCTGTGTTGTATATAAATTACCTTGTTCACTGGTATAAGAATTATTAACAGTATCAAACTCGCGCTCTGCTACTTGTTGTGTATCTACTAAGAACGGTTCAGCAGTTCTATCTCTAGCTGGCTGAATGCTTTGAATACTTACAGCGATTTGTGGCGCACTATTAAGTGTATTTTCGCTATTGTTACGCATAATGTGCGCCACAAGTCTACTTGAATCGCCATAACGTGCAGGCACACGGTTATATTTCACACCATTACTAGTGTATTCTCTGACTTGAAAGTTTGAAAATACTCTGACAATTTGAATCAGATAACGCTTTATCTGTTCGTCATACCAGTAATCTAAGTTCTTGCCTGCCATTATGTTTTCCTTATGCTAACCAGCTAGCATACTTTTTAGTTTTTTCAGCACGGTCATCTAAACCGTGTGTACCACCGTTGATACGCTTTGTTAGCTCTAGGATAGCGGCATCGTTGACGCCTTTATCACAAATAGCCCATAGCTTGTTTGTTTCAAAGAAGAACATAGCACTTTCAAATGCATATTTTGATGAAACAACATCTGGATTTGTTAGTACTTCTGGATCACCAATGTACTTTGAAAATGCAGTGTAGTTGTCCTTACCAGTTAACTGGATAGCGCCACGACCACGGAACTTATAACCATCGCCTGATGCTTCTGGACCATTGCCCATTCTACCACCATAAACTTTGTTAGCAATCATTTCAGGCTTGCGCTCATACTTAGCGGCCGTAGCGGCATCCGGGAAATACTTCTTAAAGATGCCTAGCAAGCCTTGTGCGCCATAGTTTAGATTTTCGTTGAATGTTTTAAATCCACCTGATTCGTGAGCGCATTGTGCAAAGAAGTGTGCTGCTCTTGCATCACTTAGTTTATAAAATGCTTGTGCAGCCTTTAATGTACCTGGTCCCCAAGCACCATCTGCTGTTGCGCCTACTTTTTCTTGTAAAATTTTAACTGACATGTGTGCTCCTTAGAGATCTTTCCAAGCGTTCGTTGGATCAAAGTCTGTTGTTGGTACATACTTTGTTGATGAACCATCTTTCTTAGCAATTAATTTTTGCTTACGATTGCCACCTTCCTTTTTAATGGAAGCATGTACCCAACCTGAGTTCTTGTCACCTTCTACATAAAATTCTAGGATGACTTGGTCAAACTCTAGGTTGTCAGCAACCCAGTCAGCAACTACTTTGTTTGAAATACCTTGAATTTCAAAATCAATTGCTTGACCGTTTACGTGTTGACTTGTTGTGCTACCGCCTACAGCCTTGTTAACAGCTGGACTGCGATAGCTTGAGTTAATTGTTACAGCCTTACCAAAGTGAGCGCGAACAGGCTCAAGAATTTTTTCACAGCAATAACGCATGTTCTCAATGTGTTCTGCTGTTGGTGTATTTGGTAGACCTAGCTTTTTTGCTGTTGGTGATGCAGTCATTTCTTCTAATGAGAAATGCTCTGTTAATTTTGTTGCCATCTTGTTACTCCTTTAGTTGTCTGTCTTTGGCTTTACTACTTTGCTGAGATTGGTTTTTTCAGGACTAATCTCACCATCACTGTTAATTGTATAATTATCGTTGTTAACAAACGATGTAAGTAATCTATTAGCAGCGGCCCAGGTTCGGCGAGCGTCGTCGCTTACCCTAATCCATCTACTACCAGATTTAGTAAACAGTCTGTTAGGAGTAAAATCAGTTCTTAAGAAATAATCACCATCATTTACACCACTAGTTGGGAAACTTGACCCGCTTCCAACTATGCTTAGACCATTCGGTGGTTGTCCGTCGCTTGCACCAAAATCTAAACCAATTGTAGGTTTATCCGGTACGCTAGGATCAAAGTATAAGTGTGTGTTATTTCTGTATTGTGGATCGTATGGAACGTCACGTTCTGCTTGTGCAAGAATAGCATCGTTAATAGCGATCTCGTTCTGGTACTTGCTGATAAGATTGCGTAAATCGCCTTCTTCTTCGCCAGTACCAAGTATATCTCTGTATTCTTGGCTGTCACTGATAGGTCCACATTTGACACGCCATAAGTGCGGCCACCAACGAGCATCGTAACCTTCAGCTGGTCTAGCACCTTCTTGAACTACATAAAATCTGTTAATAGCACCTTCGGCACCTAATAAAATATCATCTCTTAAGTGAGGTAATTCTAATACGTCACCTGGCATTAGTTTGCGGCCTAATGCTTCAACCATGCTTTCAATATGGAAGGTTAAAAATACTGTATCATTTGCTAAGAATGCACCAAATTGGGTTAAGTCAAACCCATCATTATCAAGTATGTTGTACTGTCCTCTTAGTTCGTAAATTGTTTTATCATATTTGCGATCTCTGTTTTCTAAGAACAGTAAGTCTTGTATAAACACTTGAGTGTCATTTCCGGCACTGCTAGGGCGTGTAGGATCTCCGGTTTCAGGAGTTTCGTTAACGCCTAAATATTTGTGAATATGCACACCGGTACCACCAGCGTGAAGATGTTCACCGACAATTCTGTCTATGAACTTAAAATCATTAGTTTTAACTGGATTCCACAGTGATAGTCTTGGCATAATACTATTTATCAGAAGTATTCTAAATGAATTTTGATATACAATAAATATTACTATGAGTAAAGCTGTTAGGGGCGCCCGCCCAATTAAAAATTTAGCCGTTAAAGAGCATTATAACAACCATGTTTATAGTGATATTTCCTTGCAAGAGTATGAGACTGTATGGAGAAATTGGCTTGAATACTCGGATACAAAAACAATAAAAGGTTTAGATGAATTTGGATTAGCTGATTACACACAAGGAACCAGCCAAACGTTTGATCATTTTATTTTAAAACATGCAACAAACAGACAAATTCTCTGTTTAAAAGGAGACTTTCAATACCATGCATGTTTAGGTAAACATGTTAATTTTACATATGTTGACAGCTATGAAAACCTTGTGAGTAAAATACAAGGTAAAGGTTTACACGCACTGTTAATCAGCGTACCTTTTAGTGATTATGGATGTATGCACCCTGAGTTTAATGACATTTTAAACATATGCGCTATAAACGATATTCCTGTTTGTTTAGACTTAGCATACTGGGGGATATCTAAAAATATACATCTTGACGTAACATATCCAGCAATACAAGAAATAACGTGCAGTTTAAGCAAGCCTTTTTATGCTTTAGAGAATCACAGAGTAGGAATCAGGTTCACTAAAACTTATGTTGACGACGGGATAAGTATGTTAAACGAAGTAAATATGCAAAATAAACACAGCATGAGTTTAGGCGTGCATTTTATGAAAAGTTTTAGTCCAGACTGGAATTGGGAAACACACCAAGAAAAATACGAAAAAATCTGCAAAGAAAAAAACTTAGTATATACTGATACAGTAATTTTTGGTTTAGGCGGCGAAGAATATAAACATTTTAATAGAGGTATTCTACATAACAATAGGGTTTGTTTAAGCGAATATCTTGGAGACATAAACACATGATCGTAAATTCACACAATGACTGGGATCCTCTAGAGGAAATTATCGTAGGCCATGCACATCACAGTCGCATCGCCACAGACATCAGCGCACATAGTTTTAGCTATGCTAATCATCCTGCTGAAAAAATTAAACATTTAGAAGGCACTTATCCTCAATGGGTAATTGATGAAGCTAATGAAGATGCAGATGGCCTAGCGGATAAACTTACTAAGATGGGTGTAAAAGTACATCGCCCTAAAATTATTGATTGGGAAAATGTTAACTATGACATTGGTCAAGGCTGGAATACCAAAGGCTGGTATAGCTGGTGCCCACGCGATTTAATTTTACCGCTAGGTGATATGTTGATTGAAACACCTACACCAGTTCGTGCTAGATATTTTGAAACACGGTTATACGAAGATATCCTTTACGAAGCATTTGAAGATGGTGCATTGTGGTTGCAGGCACCTAAACCCAAACTACATGATAATATGTATCAGTTTGAGAATCTTAAAAAAGCAACACTAATGGATCATGAAATTTGTTTTGATGCCCCTAATATTGTTCGTGTTGGTCGAGACTTACTTTATCAAGTTAGCAACAGTGGTAACATGAAGGGCTTTAAATGGCTCAAGCGTTTCTTAGAACCAATGGGCTATAAGTTACACTACAGCGAACTCTATAGCTTTGCCCACTTTGACAGCACAATTGTTCCATTGCGCCCGGGCCTAGTACTGCTAAACAGTACACGAGTAACACCTGACAACTGCCCTGAAATCTTTAAGAAATGGGATAAGATTTGGTTTGATGATTGTGTAGTACAAGGTAGTAAACTTGCCGATCAAGGTTATATTGCTCCTTGCAGTCCTTATATTGGTATGAATATTCTCAGTGTTAACGAAAACACAATCATCTGCGACAGCGCACAAGAACCACTAATGCGCGAACTTGACAAGCACGGCATTGATAGCGTACCAGTTCGCTTCCGTCACAGTATGACGCTCAGCGGTGGTATTCATTGTGCTACACTCGATCTTAGACGCAAAGGTACTTTAGAGGATTATTGTAGCTAATGAATAACCTAGGTTTTATAAACATAGATTTTGTAACGAATGAAATGCTTTATACGCTAAAATTTACTGAGCATAATCATGTAAATTATTCAGGCGGCTACTGGGATGAGATCGGTGTTCCAGTACCAGATTATCCTTTTGACGGCCCTTGGGTTTATCAGATGTTTAATAATGATTGTCCAAACTGGGCACATGATATTAAGAATATGTTCAGCGACAAACTTATATATTCTATGGTAGCAATTAATTTATTAAAGCCGGGTCGATTTATACCTCCACACCGCGATAAATTTGTTAGACTATTTGCAGATGCAAAAAAGAATGATTTAAATATAGAAAAACTAATTCCGGTTAGAATAAACATTTTTCTACAGAATTATATACCGGGGCACTTTTTTGAAATAAACAATTCTGTTTTTACAAATTACCAAAAAGGCAACTATAGTCTGATACATAAAAACATAGTTCATTCTGTTGCTAATATAAGTCAATATAATAGATATACAATGCAAATAACAGGTTTTGCTAGGGAAGATTTAATATGAAAATTTTTATGACGGGAAGTTCAGGTTTTATTGGTCAACATCTTTCAGAAAGATTATGTGGACACGAGCTACATTTTTTAGCTTGCGATCTCCGCGATCATCTTTCTGTAGTTTCTCAAGTTAAGTCAATAAACCCAGATGTTATTATTCACCTTGCTGCTCGTACAGAAGTAGAACAAAGTTTCTATGAACAAAATGTTTTTAGCGACGTTAACTATGTTGGTACAGTAAATTTAATTGAAGCAGCTAAACATGTACCTAACTTAAAAAACTTTATTTTTGCTAGTACAATGGAAGTATACGGATGGCAACCAATTAGCGATATTATTAAAGACGGTAAAGAAGATCCAAATAATATTCCTGCATTTGACGAAACTACTTTACCAAACCCTAATGCTCCATATGCTGTAGCTAAGTATGCTTGCGAAAAGTATCTAGAGTATGCACATCGCAGCTATGGTTTACCGTTCACTGCTATACGACAAACAAATAGTTACGGCCGCAAGGACAATAACTTCTTTGTTACTGAGCAAATCATTTATCAGATGTTAACTAATTCTAAGGAAATTAATTTAGGCTATGCAGAGCCTTATAGAAATTTTATTTTCATCGATGATTTGCTAGATGCTTGGGTAGCAATAGTTGAAAATCCCGATAAGTGCAACAACAGTATTTTTTGTTTAGGGCCAAATGCTCCAATCAAAATTAGAAACTTCGCTGAAAAAATTGCAGACAAACTTAATTGGACTGGTCGCATCAACTGGGACACAAAACCAAAACGTCCTGGAGAAATTTATCTATTGAACAGTACTAATAAAAAAATTACTAGCGCCCTCGGCTGGGAACCAAAAATAGATTTAGATACTGGACTAGAGTTGACTATTGACATATGGAAGAAAAATTTAGGGAGAAAATAAAATGAATGTTGCATTCGTGCAACCAAATTTTCAAACTGGACCAAGACATCTAAATGCATTTTATTTGCCTTATACAGTAGGGATTCTTTGGTCATATGCTAGTCAATATCCACACATTAACGAAAACTTTTCTGTAAAACATTGGATATTTAGAAGAGATCCTGTTGAGCAAGTTGTTAAGCAACTAGCGGGTTGCGAGATCGTATTCTTTAGTCTTTATGTTTGGAATAGGGAGTACTGCTTTAAAATAGCTAAAAAGTTAAAAGAACTAAATCCTAAAGTTTATACTGTTTTTGGCGGCCCTGATTTACCACACCGTAATAAAGATCTGTTTGACGAATTTCCTTTTATAGACGTAGCAGTAATTGGCGAGGGCGAACACATGGTCTATGAAATATTAGACCAGTACCTGCAAGGTAATAGGCCTAGTAAACATCGCATACATGCGCCTAGAATTCGTGATCTAGAAATACCAAGTCCTTATTTAACCGGAATTTTTGATGAACTAATTGCAGCTCATCCTGACATTGAATGGATGCCTACATTAGAAACAGATAGAGGCTGTCCGTATAAGTGTACATTCTGCGATTGGGGTAGCTTAACATCTAGTAAAGTAGTTAAATTTGGCCTAGAGCGTGTATTTGCTGAACTGGAGTGGTTCAGCAAAATGAAAATGCCATTTCTTACAATGACGAATGCTAATTTTGGTATTTTTAAAGAGCGAGATATTTTAATAACTGATAAAATAGTTGAACTTTCTAGAGAAACAGGATATCCTAGTGGTCTAGGTGTAAGTTACGCTAAGAATAGTAATAAAGATGTTTTTGACATTGTTAGAAAGTTTCAAGAGGTTAACATACAAACTGGATTCATTTTAAGTCTACAGACTACTACTGACCAAGTTTTAGAAAATGTCAAGCGCACTAACATGAATATCAATGATGTTTCAGAAATCGCAAATTATGGTCGATCTTTACAACTACCAATCTTTACTGAAATTATTATGGGATTACCTGGCGAAACATTAGAAAGCTGGAAACAGAATATTGAGAATATATTAGATGCCGGACTACACAATGGTATTGATGCGTTCCTTTTAAACATGATAGAAAATGCACCTATGGTAGATGATATTAAAAAATATGATCTAAAAACATTTGCTGCATATGATATGTTTTATGAGACATCTGATAGTTTAGACGAATCTGATAGAGTCAATGAAACGATACAAGTTATCAAAAGCACTAGTACATTAACTGTAGAAGAATTGTTAGAAACAATTATCTATACCTGGTTTGTTATTGGATTTCATATACACGGTATATCTGATATAATTGCTATCTATCTAAGACGAGCAAAAAATGTATCCTATAAAGAATTTTATGATAAGTTAATCAATCAACTACGAGAAGATCAGAACATAATTGAGTGGGAAAACAAAATACGACATGCATATTTAGACTGGCATAATACCGGCATCTTCAAATTAGATTTGATTGGATTAAAATTATCCAGCTGGCAGGTACCAAATTCTATGAGTTTAATAATGCATCAAACTAATACGGTTAATCATTATATTAACATAGTAAAAGATTTTGTAATCAGTAATTATGATATTGATGTAGATATTATTAACGATTATGAAGTTCTTTCAAAAAACAGAATTAAGCAATGGGGTCGTTATAATATAACACCTAAGCAGATTTGTACAAAAACAACACTATTTGACTTCACTCAAAATCTGTGTTATAGTGTAACAAATGAACAACAGCAGTATTTAATTGCAGATAGATATAACCAATTTCCCACCGAATTGTCGCAACATATTGATTATGTTATATACGGCCGCCGAAAAATGTGGGTTTTGAATGTGGTTGACAAACTCTAAATTTCTGCTATACTATATTTGTGATTGAGAATCAGGAGTAACTTGTGGCAAGAGCTAAAGCAAAACGTAATCTTTCCGTTAACGGAATGAGCATCCCTGAATGGGGTTTAGTAAAAAAGGATATTAAGCCTTTTAAGAATGCTAATGGCGTTTTGATGGACTACAAGCGATTGTTTCAGTCTGCTATGTACTATGTCCATTACGAAATCCCAACTAAGACACTTGCTACTAGTTTCATTAAATATTGCGACCGCTTTGATAAAAAGAAAACAGCAGTACTAAAAGTTCTTCCTGAATACGAATTTATGAGCATAGGCAAATATGCTTATCTTTCTCTTAAAGGTGTTGAGCTTGAGGACGAGACTCATGCACACCTGGAAAAGAAATACAAAGAGCTTCTAGAAAAAGCAGAAGTACTTAATAAAGTTAAAGTGGCTGAGGCCAAACAAAAGCAAAAAGTTACCGGGCCGGTTATTTCAATTCAGACCCGTATGCGAGATCAAGTGTCCGGGCTTTGCGGACAGTGGGACGAATACGTTGACCAACTCTGCTTTGGCAAGTTTGATTTAGCTAAATTTGATCCACACGGTCAAATGCAATCATATAATAGCGGTGTCGTTAAAGCAGCCCATGCTAAGATCATTAAGGATATGTATGAAGGGCAATATAACGAAGCAAAAGAAGTAGTTGCATGGAAAGACGAGCAGATCAAAGAAGGCTATGCTTACATGGCTCCTAAGATGCGTAAGGAATTCCTTGCATTCTTTGAAAAGATTATGACAGCCTGTGATACTTACATAAACACCGGTAAGGCTGTTCGCAAGCCACGTGTTAAGAAGGCGCCCAGCAAGGAAAAGCTGATATCTAAGATCAAGTATAAGGAAAGCGATCCTAGCATCGGGCTTGCAAGTATCAATCCTCTTAGTATTATTGATAGTAATATTCTGTGGGTGTACAACACTAAGAATCGCAAACTAGGCTGCTATGTTGCAGACGAAATGGGGCAAGTACTTAGCATTAAGGGTACTAGTATTATTGGCTTTAATCCTAAAAAGAGTATATGCAAAACTGTGCGTAAGCCCGAGCTACTCAAGGGTGCAAATAAGCTATCTAGAACTAAGATACAGAAGCAGTTTGACGAAATCCGAGCTACGGAAACAGCTATGAACGGACGTCTAAACGAGCATATTATTCTGATTAGTACCTTCTGAAAAGATAAATAGTAGTATGGCAAATACTATCGGATATAGCAGTAGGGAAGACCTAATAAAGAGCTTAAAACTTCGCTTGGGCGATGGCATGGTTGATGTAGAGCTCGACCGTGAGCATTACGATACTGCTATTGACGTAGCAATAGCTAAGTATCGTCAATTGAGTAGCGGTTCAGTTGAAGAAAGTGTAATTTTTATTCAGACACAAGCTGGTGTTATGGAGTATACATTACCTGACGAAGTAATTGAAGTTCGTAGACTGTATCGCAGAGGCATCGGTACTAACAGTGGCGGCGGCACAAACTTTGATCCGTTTGATGTAGCGTTTAATAACATGTATATGTTACAAGCAGGTCAGATTGGTGGCCTCGCTGTGTTTGATGCGTTCGCTCAGTACAAAGAAACTATTGGGCGTGTATTTGGTAGTGAATATAATTTCCTTTGGAACCGTAATACTAAAGCATTAAAAATTCTTCGAAATGTTATGCACGAAGAAGAAGTTGCTATTGGTGTATATAATTTTATTCCTGAAGTTATTCTTTTAGGCGATATTTATTCTAGTCAGTGGTTGAGCTCTTATGCGCTAGCACATTGTAAATTAATGTTAGGCGAAGCTCGTAGCAAATATGCTAGCGGTCTTCCTGGAGCAGGAGGCGCAATTCAGCTTAATGGTGCCGACCTCAAAGCAGAGGGCAAAGCAGAGATCGATGAGTTATTAGTTGCACTTCATAATATGGAAGAGGGTAACAGTCCGTTGGGCTTTATTATAGGTTAACAATGATTATTGGTTTAGTTGGGTTTATTGGCAGTGGTAAGGATACTGTTGCTAATCGATTTATTTCATACGGATGTATTCGGGACAGTTTTGCCGCACCACTCAAGGACACTTGTTCTGCAATTTTTGGTTGGCGCCGTGATTTGCTCGAAGGTGACACGATAGAAAGTCGTGAGTTTCGAGAAACACCTGATATGTTTTGGGCCCGTAAATTGGGCATCGATAATTTCACTCCGCGACTTGCACTTCAGTTGGTAGGTACCGATGTACTACGCAATCACTTTCATCAGGACATTTGGCTTTCTAGTTTAGAATACAGATTTAGAATTAAGAACAACGACCAAAATGTTGTTATCAGCGATGCTAGATTCAGAAATGAGCTTGAGTTAATTAAAAGTCTAAATGGCATTGTTATCTGGGTACAGCGCGGCGAATTACCACTTTGGTTTGATGATGCTGTTAAAGCAAATGAAGGTAATGCAATCGCTCGCAAAATAATGCAAACACGATGGCGTGACGTGCATGAAAGCGAATGGAATTGGGCAGGCTTTCCTGTAGACTATGTTATTAACAACAATGGTAGTATGGAAGACCTAGACAAACTTGTTAACGATCTTCAGCGCAATCTATTTAAAACTCATCTCAGCGTGGTCTGAGGCTATTTAGCATTTTTTGTTATTTTTAAATTCTGCTTCTCCTAATAATACCGGTTTAGGGGTGTTTTGCATAAATATATGCATTACAACCAACCTTTTATGGGAGAACAAGAATGGCAAGAACATTAGTATCACCAGGCGTAAGTGTAAGCGTAACTGACGAAAGTTTTTACGCTCCAGCTGGTACTGGTACAGTTCCTTTACTAGTCATCGCTACAGCTCAAGACAAGAGCTCACCTGACGGCACAGGAACAGCAGAATACACTACAACCGCAGAAGCAGCTAAAGTCAAGTTGATTACAAGTCAGCGCGACCTATTAACAAACTACGGTAACCCAGTTTTCAAAACTTCAGGCGGTACCGCACTACACGGTCACGAACTAAACGAATATGGTCTATTAGCAGCCTATAGTTTCTTAGGTATTGCTAACCGTGCATATATTCTTCGTGCAGACATCGACCTAGATCAACTAGCAGCAAGCTCAGTAGCACCAGCCGGCGATCCAGCAGACGGCACATATTGGCTAGACTCAGCTTCAACTGTTTGGGGTCTAAAGCGTTGGAGTGGTAGTGCATGGGTACGCCAAACAGTTAAGGCTCCAGCAGCCGGTGATCTAGCAGCAGGTAATGTTCCTAAATCAGCATATGGTTTCAATGGCGATTATGCTGTGGTTTATTTCACAACAACTGGTGCTACAGCAGCAACAATTAAATTCTATCATAAGATTAGTGGCACATGGTATCACATTGGTTCAACTGCTTGGGACAGCGCATCAAGTGGTGATTATCAAGAAGGTAGCTATTTGAATCTACCATCTACTCGCAGCGGCGGCGGCAGCTTAGTTGCTGGCGACTTAATGTTGCAAAAAGAGCCACAAAACAACGGTACAACATTATCTGTAAAAGTATATGATTCTGCTGCTGCACAGTTTACAGCAGAGGGAGTGTTAATTAGAGACCTATCATATCAAGCCCTAACAGCGTATAATTTAAATCCAGCTGAAGGTGCGCTATGGGCAGATACGGTAACAGGCGAAGCAACTTTACGACTAAAGCGTTGGAACGGTGAAGGAACAGTTACAGCTACACAAAGCTCAGCTTCTGCCGCAAATGCGGTTGTACTAGCTGACCACGCTAACAAGATTTCACTTGCATTTACATTTGGTGACGGAACACCTGTTAATGTTACATTCACAACAGGCAATGTTAACGCTAATGTAGATAACATGGTAACCGATCTTAACAATGCGTTCAGCGGTGCAAATGCTACACTTTCAAGAACAGGTACTGCAATAGCTGCCAACGTTAGCGGTTTGTTAACTATTACTAACTCAGATGGCTATGATATAGTAATAAGTGCTGGTAATGTTGCAGGATTTGATCCAAACGATATTAACTTCAACGTTGATCTCCCATATTCAAATTGGGAATGGTTAAGTTACGAGGTAAGCGGTTCGGAATTAACAGGTGATACTGCTAACGGTACATTATGGTATAACGATAACATCACACCTGATAACATTGACCTGCTATACAATGACGGTGGTGACTGGGTCACATATAACACTGATGTTCAGGTAACACCAACAGAACCAACTACGCGATCAAATGGTGTCACTGCATTAAGCGGCGATGAAATTTGGATTGATAGTAGTGATTTAGAAAACTATCCAAGAATAAATTATTATGATGGTTCTCAGTGGATTCTTCTAGATAATACTGATCAGGAAACTGAATTTGGTGTAGTGTTTGCTGATTTCCGCGTTGATGCTAACAGTTCACTTGATGCAGATGCACCATCAGCTGCTGAATATCCAAATCTAATTTTAGGTTGGAATACTCGCTACAGTGGCGGCAACGTCAAGCAGTGGGTGGTTGGCCATACACATGAAGGTGTGTTGGTTGGCGACCGTTGGGTAAACTACAGCGGCAACAAGAGCGACGGTAGCCCACATATGCTACGCAAGGCTCAACGTCGTTCAGTTGTAAAACAAATGCAGGCTGCTATTACTAGCAACACTGACATTCGTAACGAAGTAAATCGTTTCAATCTAATTGCAGCACCTGGTTACCCAGAACTGTTAGATGAAATGATCAGCTTAAATGTTGATCGTAAGGAAACAGCATTTATTGTTGCTGATGCTCCTCTACGTCTAGCATCAAGTTCAACAGCAACTCAAGCATGGGCAACTAACTCAAACAATGCAGAAGAAAATGGCGAAGACGGCCTAGTAAGCAGCAATGCTTATGCAGCAGTTTATTACCCACACGGCTTAACAACAAACCTAGACGGTACAAATGTTGTTGTTCCAGCAAGTCATATTGCACTACGCACACTTGCTTATAACGATAATGTTGCGTTCCCATGGTTTGCACCAGCCGGCTTCCAGCGCGGTATTGTAACTAACGCAACTGGCTTAGGTTATATCAACGCTGATACAGCTGAGTTTGTGAGTGTTGCGCTAAGTGAAGGTCAGCGAGATAGCTTATATATTAACAAGTTAAACCCAATCAGCAACTTCCCAGGAAGAGGTATTGCGGTGTTTGGTCAAAAGACTCTAAACCCAACAGCCAGCGCATTGGATCGTATTAACGTAGCACGTCTAGTTGTTTACATTCGTGAGCGTCTAGATGATATCGTTAAGCCATTCTTGTTTGAGCCAAACGATGAAGTTACACGTCAGAACGCTAAAGTTGTAGTTGACCGCTTCTTAGGTCAGCTAGTAACACAACGTGGTCTGTTTGACTTCTTAACAGTTTGTGATACAACAAACAATACACCTGCAAGAATTGACCGCAATGAGCTACATATTGATGTTGCTATTCAGCCAATCAAAGCAGTTGAGTTTATCTACATTCCAATTCGTATCCAGAACACACTTGGTACAACTGGTTAATAGAGAACAGACTCTTAAAAATAGAAAAGGGGCAGAAATGCCCCTTTTCTTTTGGAATTAAAGCAAGAGTTTATGATTTTTGAAATAATATGATAAATATCTACATACAAAACTTTTTGAAGTTTTAACTTTTTATAGTTCGTAGGAGAACAAGATGGCAAATATCAACACATCGGAAACCAAGAGTAAGTTTGGTGTTCCAATTACCGGTACAAGTGGTTCAGGCATTTTGATGCCTAAGCTAAAGTATCGTTTCCGTGTTAGCTTTTTAGGTGGTTTCGGTGGTGAAGCTGAATCAAGAGTTTTAACACAGAACGTTCAAAACGTTACCCGCCCAAAGATTACATATGAAGAAGTAACACTTGATAGTTACAACTCAAAGGCATATGTACAAGGTAAGCATACTTGGGAACAGGTAACTGTTGTGCTTCGTGATGATATCAGCAACAGCGTAACTAAGATGGTAGGTTCTCAAGTACAGCGTCAGGTAAATCACTTCCAGCAAACAACTGCTGCCGCAGGTTCAGACTATAAGTTTGATATGCAGATTGAAGTACTAGATGGTGTTAATGCAGGCGCCAGCGAAGTTTGGTTCTTAGAAGGTTGCTTCTTAACCAACGTTGACTACAGCGATGCTGATTACAGCGCAAACGATCCTGTACAAATTACTCTACAGGTTCGCTTTGATAACGCAACACACTATCAGGGTGATAATGACGTTAACGGTCGCGTAACAGCTGGTAACCCATTCCCTGAAGCAGTAGCATTTAACGAACCTGGCACAGGCGTTTAATAGGTTAGAGGTTAAAGTATAGCGGAGTCTCGTCATGGGTTTATTTGATAAACTAGGCATAGGATCAGGACGTTCATTCTATGCCCGAGACTTCCGCAATGCCTATCACCTAAGACCTGATACTAATCCACCTAGACAAAAATTCCAAGGCTATGTAAATTTTATTCTCAACAGAGAATTATTTGCTAGCCTTTTTGGATCAGTTGATAATTCTGTTTTTAGAACTCAAATAAGCAGTTTAGTTCGTAAAGCGTCGTTACCTGACATTAATTTTAAAACAGAAACTAAAAATTCATATAATCGTAAAAAAATAATTCAAACTGGTGTAGAATACGAACCAGTTTCGCTCACTGTTATGGACACAGTAGGCAATGAATGGTTATCATTGCTAATGAATTATTATTCTTATCATTTTATGAATGCGAGAAATAAAACACTTAGAACCGATCGTGATCCAGTTCGTCCTGCAGGAACTTCTACACTTATGTCAAATTCAGCGTTTGGTGGTCTGGCAGGAGCATTAACAGCCGCCACAGGCACACCTAATATTGACCAAGAAACAGTATTTGACAGCAATGCCTACGGATACAATACTAATATAGATCCAAACTTTTTTGAAAGAATTGATTTTATTTTATATCACGCTAATAAAGGCGTTCAGTATAGTATTATTAATCCTACTCTTAAAGCATTAAAGATGAGTGATATCGATTATTCATCGAGCGATATACTTGAATACGAACTAACGTTTGATTATGAAAACTTTGTGCCATATAGCGTAACTAACTTTACATTATCAGATGCAGACGTTCAGCGATTTGAACAAGCATATAAGTTTATTGGGCCAGCATTTGAAGAAGGTCGTAAACCAATTTCAATCGGCACATCAGAATCTCCTAAGGAACCTGTAAGTTTAGATGTCTTAGGTGCGCCCGCATCTGCTGGCGGTACCGGCGGCAAAAATCGAAGTCGATCCGGTCAACCAAAAGTGGTCAAACCGTCACCGCCTGGTACTACACCACCAGCTGCCGCAGGACAATCAACAACTACTGCACCCCAGCCGGCACCATCAGGAGCAGCATCTGCTGCAACTAGTGATAAGGCCGCAGGGGTAGTAGGCTCAGACAAGCGAGCAAAACTTCCAGATGTTTATGGCGACTCGGCAAAATTTGCAGCAGCAACAGGCAAAACTAAGAAATCAAGTTTCTTAGAAAATCTAGTTGGTAACGCAGCCGGCGCCGCTTTAGGCGCAGCACTTAGCGGCAGAAATGTTAAGAACGCAGTTGTTGGGTCAGTTATTGGAACTAGTGTTAGCGCAGTATCTGGTAATTTAGCTAATAATAGATCTCGACCTACCAAAGATAGAGGTGTAACGCCTACACCAACAGGTGAAACGCCAGCTAGAACTCCAACAGGGAATACAACCTAATGTCCGTTAATAAAACATCGACTAATATTAACGGCTCATCTTCAATGTTTGAGACCTTTGGTAATGAAAATAAACAAGTAATTTCTAAGTCTACATTAATACAGTACTTGGAAAATTCTACTGTAAATTTTCCCTTACCAGAAGCTAGCACAAGTATCTTAGCAGCTCTTCGTACAGAGGAGCAGGAAGTAATCGATCCAATGCTGCTAGATCAAGTCATTCGTCATTTGATCATTGCCGGCTTTAAGGAAGCCAATGCTAAAGCTATGGCTGATATTTTGATGCAGACAGCAAAAAAACAAGGTGTCAATCCCCTAACTTATTTTGAAATGAATGATTATACTTTACAGTTAACCAACGATACCTATCAAATTTTAAATGCTCTAATGCCACCTGGTAATAGAATTGGGCTAGTTGCGCCAAAGGTTAACAGTAACAACAAACAAGTATATACAGCGAAGTAACATGTCAGCATTTGCTCAGGGTGTTTATACTGTGCAGAACCCTGCAAAATATGTAGGAAGTAAAGCACCTTATTTTCGTAGTAGTTGGGAATTAACTTTCATGCGTATGTGTGACATGCATCCCAATATTGTAAAATGGGCCAATGAAAGTATTGCCATTCCTTATCGCAATCCTTTTACAGGAAAATATGCAAATTATATTCCTGACTTTATGATTCAGTATATGGATAAGGATGGCCGAGAGCATGTTGAACTGATTGAAATCAAACCATCATCTCAAACTACGTTAGAAGCTGCTAAAAGTAAACAGCAACAGGCGCAGGCTATGTTAAACGCAGCTAAATGGACTGCTGCACAAGAATGGTGTGCTAGAAAAGGAATAAGATTTAAAGTTCTCAATGAAGATCAAATCTTTCAAACTAAAAAGAAAAGAAATCCTAGAAGCCGTATAGCTAAAAAGAAAAAGCAATAAGTAGTGTTATGACTAAGAAGCTTGAAGAAGAATTTAATTTACCTCCGTTAGACGCAGCATTAAATGCTGTACAATCAACTGAGACTGAAAATCCCATAGCAACAATACAAACTGTTGAGGACGCTATCACAATCAGCGAAAAAATCAACATGGCACTTAGTGAAGTGCGTGGTATGGAAGCGCACGACAGCGAAATGGATGATATAGCTCGTCAAGCAATAGACAGTTATACACAACTCATGGCATTAGGTATGAATATGACAGATATGGCAGCAGGGCCTGTTTTTGCTAATGCTGCAAATATGCTTAAAATTGCACTAGAAGCCAAAGACAGCAAAGTGAGTCGCAAGCTAAAGCAAGTTGATCTAATGCTTAAAAAAGCTAGATTAGACAAAGCTAACGGAGTAATGTCAGAAGAAGCCGGAAGTCAATTTGACCGTAACGAACTACTAAAACTTATTAATCAGAAAGATAAATAAGAGTATAGCTTGGAGTAATCGCAAGCAAAAAATTTAGGAGAATTTTATGGCAAATCTATATTCTAGTCTAGGGTCAAATGCTCGCAGAATAGTACCAAGCTCAACTTTTGGTACACCACATTTAACATCAATTATTCTTTCCACCGACGGCCAAACATTGCCTAACGGAAGTAGTGCATGGTGTCCAAATGACGACGACTTAGCTAACTACAATCCAGACAGCGACTTCGCTTCACCTGGCAGCGATGTATACCTAGCTGTACGTGCAATTCAGCAGTATTGCGAAGTATTCCAAGTTGGCGGTTCCAGCGATAGTAGCTTTCTCACAGTTATCGTAAGAGATTCTAGCATTCCTTACGGTGAAGGTCAGACATTCCAAAGTGAAGGTCAAACAGTAGCAGCATTAGAAACCGCTGTTAGAGAAGCACTAGGCGGCGCCGCAGTATTAGTATACATTGGTCGTATCACAGACGACGATACAGACGGTTGATATTTTACTTATATAAACTATAAAACAGAAAAGGGCCGAAAGGCCCTTTTCTTATATCAGATGATAAATAAGTACATAGCTTGACCTAGTCAAGTAATAAATTTTAGGAGAAACAAAATGCCACAATCAAAAGGTAACGGAAAAGGTGTTGCAGAATTTGCAACAGGTACACTAATTAGCCGCCACAATCTTAAAGCGGTAGTAGTTGATGCAGGCGCTAGCTTAACAGCTGAAGATGACAATACACGTGAAGCAGTAGAGCGTGTATTATCACTAGTTCAGCCACTAGCATACTTCCTACCATCAAACACAAGCGGTCAGCTACATTGCATCGTTGACGGTTCACAGTTTGATGCAGCAGCAGTACAAGATCAGCTACGAGCCATCGGCACAGACTCAGTTAACGGTTACGACTTCTCAGGCGCAACTGTAGCATTGGGAACATCGATCGTAGTATCTTAATACTTTACAGTATTAAACAAATTAGAAAGGGGTCTTAGTGACCCCTTTCTTTTTGACTAAGATGATAAATAGTTATAACAGGAGTTCATAACTATGCAACTAAAAGAATTTATTGCCGAAAGCTTCAAAAAAGAATATGCATATAGAGTAAAATTCGCTGCTAACTGCGGCGCCGAGCAAATGACTCAACTTGAAAATGCACTACAAAAATACGGCCTTGTAAGTGCTGCTGCTTGGAAGCGCAGACCAATTGAAGAAAACCCAATGGAATTTGTTCGTGCTAAGGGTGTTAAGTTTGTCTCTGAAGTGTGTGCTACAGATGTAGTGTTGAAGTATCCTGTTAATGAAAGAATTTTAGAAGTTTGGTTAGCTGTTAACCTAGGCTTACCACATGAGCGTGTTCTTGTTTACGGTGTGAAAGAACCACGTAGACTAGAAAGCGAAAACGCCGAAGAGCGTACAGAATTTAACAAAGACCGTCAACCAACACAAGAAGAAAGTGTACTTGCAAACGAAGATCAAGAACACTATGGCATGCAAAATCCAGACCTCTACAAAGACGGTCCTTTCTTTGGTGAAGAATTTAATAAAAAATTCTTAGATACACTAGCAAAGATTAAAGCAGAAAAAGGCGCAGACTATTTCCGTAATTATCCAAACAAGGATGAATTAATGGGAGAAGATCTAAAACCACTTTGGGACACAATCCACAATACTGCCAACATGGGCAAGGGAATTGAAAACAAAGAAGTTGATGTTATTAGTCAAAGTGCTAGAAGGAACTAAGATGAAACTTTCAGAATTTCATGTCAATGAAGCTATACCTTTAGGTGATTTGCGAGCAGCCGCGCAAGGCGCTGCTCCTGCCGATCAGGCCCCTTCGACTGCACCAGATCCAAAAGCTAGAGCAGGTGCATCCGCAGTATCAAAGGCCCTAGGTGGTCAGCCAAACATGAAATTTGCCCAAGCTGTTGATCAAGCAGAAAAGGGTAAGGCACTAAATCCTCAATTATTAAAAGCATTGGCTCCTTTTGCTGGTGCATTAGAAAAGATTTTTGCTGACCCGTCACTTAGATCAAAATTCATAGCAATAGTAAAACAAGTGATGACAAAAGAAAGTGTCACTGAAGATCAAGACAGCATTGATGCAGTAGCAAGTTCAATTACTCGCCGTATTATGATGCAGCATACCGATCTATTAAGCAAGTACGGTCCTGTAAAAGTTATGGCAGCTATCGATGATGTTGCAGATTTTGCAGGCAGTGATGGCTTAGACGAAATTGGTTCAAGCGATGTAAGCATTTGGACTAAGCAAGTGATTCAAGA
>JACCDW011531074.1_pt1 | contig 23630 bp, 22 predicted proteins | sample 7449781 | NCBI WGS metagenome assembly JACCDW01 (sample SAMN15323449, study PRJNA562643) | freshwater metagenome | isolation source: river surface water | place: USA:Blue River Watershed | collected 2017-08-18
CTTTCCAATTTGTGGGCTTAGGCTTGAACTCTCGCGGGAAACGCATAGACCCAGCCTAACTTTCCCCTCAAAAATAATTCGAACGAATCGAGTCCCATGGCGCGCGCCGACAGAAAAGCAGCAGCAGCAGAATCTGCCAAAACCGGTGTGATGACTCACCGCCAGATCATGTTGGTACTTGTCGGCTTGATGAGCGGCATGTTTCTCTCGGCACTTGACCAATCAGTGGTTGGTAGCGCAATGCGCACCATTGCCGATGACCTGCAGGGTCTTGAACTTCAGGCCTGGGCAACCACCGCCTACCTAATTACCTCAACCGTGACCACTCCTTTATATGGAAAGCTCGGTGACATTTTTGGTCGTCGCCGTTTGTTTATTTTTGCGATTGCCGTTTTTGTTATTGGCTCGGTTGCTGCCGCGTTCTCAAATTCAATGTACGAGCTTGCCGCCTGGCGTGCGTTCCAGGGAGTTGGTGCCGGCGGTTTGTTCACTCTGTCTCTCACCATCTTGGCCGACATCGTTCCACCACGCGAGCGTGCCCGCTACCAGGGAATGTTCATGGCCGTGTTCGGCACATCTTCTGTGCTTGGTCCACTTATCGGTGGTTTGTTTGCTGACATCGATACCTTCCTCTTCGTTGAAGGCTGGCGTTGGATCTTCCTAATTAATCTTCCTATTGGTGTGATTGCGATGCTGATGGTGGTTTCGTTCTTGCACGTTCCACACACTCCACGCAAATCAAAGATTGACTGGTTGGGTTCGGCCGCAATTATCGTTGCGGTTGTGCCACTTTTGCTGGTTGCCGAATCGGGTCGCGACTGGGGTTGGAACAGCTCACTTGCCATCACCATGTATGTGACCGGAGTGATTGGAATTATTGCGTTCCTGTTTATCGAACGCAAAATGGGTGATGACGCAATCTTGCCGCTCAAGCTATTTAAGTCACGCACCTTCTCAATGAGCACCGGCATAGGTGTGATTGTTGGTGTTGGAATGTTTGGCGGCATGATGACCCTGCCATTGATTCTGCAGATTGTAAAGGGCGCCTCACCAACAGAAGCCGGCTTGCTTATGATTCCGATGACGATTGGAATGATGACCGCATCAATGGGTTCAGGAATCATCACCGGACGCACCGGCAAATACAAAATCTTCATGGTGCTAGGCACTGGAATGATGACGCTCTCTTACCTGTACTTCGCGCAAATGAAGTACGACTGGGAGATCTGGCAGATCTCAATCGGCATGGTTGTGATGGGTCTTGGTTTGGGTCAGCTCATGCAGACACTAACCATCGCGGCACAAAATTCAGTTGATGCACGTGACATTGGTGTGGCAACTTCTTCATCAACCTTCTTCCGCCAGATGGGTGGAACCGGTGGTGTTGCGGTATTCCTTTCGATTCTGTTTGCAACCTTGGCCGATAAGGGCTCTTGGATTGGCGAGCAGATTAAATCGGTGTTGATGGCCAAGCCAGAACTTTTGACCCTGCCTGAAAACGCGATTCTGAAGAACACTCAGCCCGGTGGCATTGCCGACATGGTGGCAACTGACTCATCTTTCTTGCAGAGCATCTCACCAGAGATTTCAAAGCCAATCCTGATTGCCTTCACCGAAGCCGGAGTTACCGTGTTCTCGGCTGCCGCTGCGGTCATCTTTGTTGGTTTCGTACTGACCTGGTTCGTCAAAGAAGTTCCGCTTCGCCAGATGTCTGGCGTGGCAGCAAAGGCCGAAGAGGAAGCCAAATTGGCCAGCATGCACTAATTCCAAGCAATCCGAGGACCCCTGCCTATCGGTGGGGGTTTTCGCTTATCCTTAGGGGGTACGCAATCATGCGAACACGGGAGCCGGGTAAACCCAGCTGAGAGGAAGACATCCAGTCTTCGACCGTAGAACCTGTCTGGGTAATGCCAGCGAAGGAAGGAACTTTAAATGTTTAACTTCAAAAAATTCACACCGATGCGCGCCGCCGCAAGCAAGGCCCCTAAAACCCTGGCGGCCGCAACTCTTGCCGCCATCGCTCTGACCGGCTGTGCACCGGCTGGCGATGCAACCCCAACTGAGGTCACAATTGCAACTCACGACTCAGCCGTCTTTACCAAAGAGGTAATTGCTGAATTCAAGGCGCAAACCGGCATCACCATTAAGCAGATCAAGGCCGGCGACACCGGAGCCATGACTAACAAACTGGTTCTTACCAAGGATTCGCCAATTGCCGATGCTGTTTACGGAATCGACAACACCTTTAGTGGTGTGGCAATTGAAAATGGCATCATCGACGGCGAGTTGGCCGCAGTGAACTTTGGTGATGTTTGTTTCAACTACGACAAAGCCTGGTTTGCCAACAACGAGCAACCTGCTCCAACTTCAATCAAAGACCTAACCAAACCTGCTTTCAAGGGGCTAACCGTTTTGAGTAATCCAACTACTTCATCACCGGGGCTAGCTTTCTTGGCCACAACCGTTGAGGTATTTGGCGAAAGTGGTTGGGAACAGTATTGGACCGCATTGAAAGCAAACGATGTAAAGATTGCGGCCGGTTGGGAAGACGCTTACTTCACCGAGTTCAGCGGATCCTCTGGCAAGGGTGATTACCCAATCGTGCTGAGCTACTCCTCATCACCCGCATTTGAGGTTCGCGACTCCGGTGAGTACGCCGGGGAATCTCAAACCGCAAGCATTCTTGATGGCTGCTTGCGCCAAACCGAATACGTTGGCGTCTTGAAAAATGCCAAGAACCCAGCGGCTGCAAAAAAGCTTGCCGATTTCATGTTGACTGAAGCCTTCCAAAAAACTCTGGCCGACAACATGTACGTCTACCCAATTCTTGCCACGGTTGAATTACCTCAAGCCTGGGCCGACTTTGCCCCAGCGGCAACAAAACCTGTTGGTGCCACACTAGACATTGCAAAGAACCGCAAGACCTGGTTAGACAAGTGGTCTGAAATTTTCGCAGTCAACTAAAAACTTGTGATGACTCAAAATGTCTAAACGACTTTGGCTTTGGGTAATCCCGCTGCTTTTTATTGCGGTGTTGTTCTACTGGCCATTGCTAAAGATTATTGGGCTTGGTTTATCTAGCAATTGGTTTGAAATTTATTTTGAACCAGCCACGCTAAAGGCAATTTGGTTCACCATTTGGCAGGCAGCTCTTTCAACCTTGATTGCACTTGTGATTGGCACACCTGGCGCCTACGTTTTGTATCGCAAGCGGTTCTTTGGTCAGCGCTTCATTCGTGCGCTGATTACTGTGCCGCTGGTTTTACCGACCATCGTCGTTGCCATTGTCTTTTCATCATTCAGGGCAGAACACAAAATCTACGAGCAGATTGGTTTGGGGGTCTTCTTTGAGAATTCCATCTACTGGATAATCGCGGCGCACGTTTTTGTGAATTACTCACTGGTGGTGCGCACACTCGGCGGAGTCTGGGCCACCATGGACAACGAAACTGAGGAAGCCGCGGCTCTGGCCGGAGCCGGGCGGCTGCGCACCACCTTACAGATCACCCTGCCCCAGCTAAAGCCCGCGATTGTCTCGGCATCGGCGCTTACCTTTTTGTTTTGCTCCAGCAGCTACGGCATAATCTTGATTCTGGGCGGCGGCCAGGTGCAATCGGTGGAAACTCAAATTGCAACCGCAGCCCTGCAATTTCTTGACCTAAATAAGGCCGCGGCCCTGGCGCTATTGCAAACCTTAATCACGGTGGTTGCCTTCAGCATCTCTGAGGCGATCGCCAAGCACCCAATCGGCATCGAACAGGTTGACGAGAGCACTCGCAAGCCGACGGTGGATGCCCGAGATTGGCCAGCAGTTGCCACCACGGCTCTGGCTGTAATCGGCATGATTGGCATACCAATGCTGGTGTTGCTGGCCAAGGCCTTCACCTTTGACGGTGGCCTAAGCCTGCAGAACTTCATGAACCTGGCCGGTCGTGGTGATCGCGAACTGCTCAACATCTCGATCTGGCAGGCCACCCTGAATACCCTGCGAAACGTTGCCATCTCGGCAAGCATTGCGGTTGTGCTTGGTTCGCTGGTTTCATACCTGCTGTCTCGCACTCACCGCAGTCGTCGGGCCCGATTTTCAAATCGCACCATTGACCTACTGTTCCTGATTCCAATCGGAATATCATCGGTGGTGCTTGGTTTTGGCTACCTGATTACCTTTGGCGATGGGCCGCTGCCGATTCGTGCCAGCTGGTTGGTCGTGCCAATCGTTCAAGCGCTGATGGCGCTGCCACTCGTGATTCGCCTGATCTACCCGGCGCTTATTTCTATTGGTGCCGATCATCGCGAGGCCGCAGCGCTTGCTGGTGCCAACTCGCGACAAACCTGGTGGCACATTGAGTCTGGGATCATTCGCCATGTGATTCTCACCGCGATTGGTTTTGCGCTGATTGCCGGAATTGGTGAATTTGGTGCGGCATCGCTGCTGGCATTTGGCGATCAAGCAACATTGCCAACGGTTCTCTACGCTTTGATTTCACGCCCGGGTTCCACCAACTACGGCATGGCCATGGCGGTGTCGGCAATCATGATTGTGCTGACTTTTGTTTTGGTGTTTAGCTCTTCAGCTCGAATTCCACGCCGGCGTCGTTCAATCGCTTTGAAATCACACCGATAGATTCCGGATTCTGATCAATCAGAATAAATTTACGACCAAGCTCGGCCGCTACCGCACCGGTTGTTCCAGAACCCGCGAAGAAATCCAAAACCAAATCGCCTGGCTCAGAAGATGCCTGAATCACGCGGCGCAAAATTCCCTTTGGCTTTTGAGTTGGGTAGCCAGTTTTTTCTTTTCCGGTTGGCGAAACAATTGTGTGCCACCAAACATCGGTTGGTAGTTTTCCTTTTTCAACTTTTTCCGGAGTCACCAACCCCGGTGCCATGTATGGCTCACGATCAACCTCTGAGGAATTGAAGAAATACTTTGCCGGATTCTTCACGTAAACCAAAATGGTGTCGTGCTTTGACGGCCACTTATTTTTGCTTTTGCCGCCGTAGTCGTACGCCCAAATAATTTCATTCAAAAAACACTCGCGACCAAATAGCGCATCAAGCAAGACCTTGGCATAGTGCGCCTCGCGGTAATCAAGGTGCAGGTAAAGCGTTCCGGTTTCGTTTAGCAGGCGCCAGGCCTCTTCAAGGCGAGGCTCCAAGAAAGACCAGAAATCTTCAAACTCATCGTCGTAAGACAGCACGGTTTCACGCACCACGTCGTAGCGCTTTCCCTTGAAGCCCACGCGATTACCGGCGTCGGTGCGGGTTGTGGTGGTGGTGCCGCGAGTCTGAGTGCGCCCGGTGTTGAACGGCGGATCAATGTAGATCAGCTGCACTGATTCACTGGGCAACTTTCGCAGGATACCTAGGTTGTCGCCAAAGTGAAGCTGATTGATCTTTGGCTGATTACTAGGCATGAGCCCAATCTTAATCGCCGATTTAAACCAGCGACTAATTTTCCGACTTTAACGCGCGGGCGGTTGCCAAGATTGATCCTGCTTGAACCAATGCCAACATGTAAAACACCGATGCAACCCCGCCGACCGCAATCAAACCAGCAATTGCCGGCATAGCCACCTGGCCAAACCGATTTGCAGTCAGGCGAATTGCAATCGCCAGCCCGCGGCTGTCGGCCGATGAAATCCGCGAGACCCAGGCCATGGTAGCCGGTTGTCCAATGCCCATCGCAAAGCCAGAGACCACCATAATCAAGGCAATCACCCAGAAATTATCGGTGAGGGCAAGAGCCAGCATGCTTACCAGAGTTACAGAGGCTCCCCAGATCAAGATCTTTCGCAAACCAAGCCAATTGGTAATCTGCCCCAGCAACACACGCACTGCCATTGACGCAACGGATCTGATCGCCAGCAAGATTCCAACCTCTGTCACACCAATGCCCAGCTCCCGCCCAAGCAAGGGCAAAAAGATCAGCAGCACGTCAACGACGGCAGTTGTTGCGCTGGCCACAAAGATGGCTGACTTGAAAGTTGGCACGCTCAGCACCTCTCGCGCCGTAATCTTTGCGCTGGTCTTTTCTGGAACTGGCTGGTTCTCTCGCCGAGTAGAAAGTTTCAAGACGCTTATTGCGGCAAGAATAAAAATCACGATTGCAAACGTGAATGCGGCATTTGCATTCACACGCTGCTCTCCAGAGTCAGCAAGCCAACCACCAATTAGCGGGCCAAAAGCGTGGCCAAGCGAAGCGTAAAAAGTAAAGAGTCCAAAGTTTCGTTCATAGAGTTTGGATTGGGACCTATTAGCAATCATGGTTTGACCACCAACCATACAGAGCAGGTGACCGATTCCAAGTAACGGCATTGCAATCATTAGCAACGGTATTGAATCCACAAAAAGCAAACCAAAAGATGTGAGTGCCAAGATGATTGATCCAAACAACATTGCCAATCCGGATTTGCCCTTATCCACGGCCCGGCCGAATCTAATTGCAAAAATTAGGGGCGCCAGAGCAAAAGTGGCACCGATGATTCCAACCATCGCCGCATCAGCGCCCAGCTCAAGTGCTTTGTAAGAAACAATTGGGCGCACCACATAAATGCCACCCTGAATCATCAGGGTGTTAAAAACAACGAGTGGCAGCCAATGGCCACCACTCGTTGTCTTGCTGCTCATTAGTTGAGCCTAGTTCTTTGCGCGAGAATTCTTGATTGCTTTATTGATCCACGGCCAACCAAGCGCAACCAACATCAGCAGGTAAGTAATAATCGTGAACGGTGTGCTGATGAAGATTCCTGGGTCACCTTGGCTCAATTGCATTGACCGGCGGAATTGCGTCTCGGCCATTGGCCCAAGAATCGCACCAAGAATCAGTGGAGTAATTGGGTAGCCAAACCTGCGCAGAATCATTCCGAGCGCACCAATACCAATTGCAACCAAAAGATCAAATGTTGAATTTTTGATTGAGTAGGCACCAACCATGGCAAAGACGAGAATTCCGGCAAATAAATATGGTGCCGGCACTCTTAAGATTTGAACCCACATCTTGATCAGCGGCAAATTAATTACGAGTAGCAAGAAGTTTCCGATGAACAAAGATGCAATCAAAGTCCAGACCAAAAGCGGCTGCTCTGCGAAAAGCATTGGGCCGGCGCTGATTCTGAATTGATCAAAGGCCGCAAGCATTACCGCAGCTGTTCCCGAAGTTGGAATTCCCAGAGCCAAAAGTGGCACCAGTGCTCCAGCCGCGTTGGCATTATTTGCTGCCTCTGGCCCTGCAACGCCCTCGATTGCACCCTTGCCAAATTCGCTTGAATTTTTGGAAAGCTTCTTCTCAAGCGTGTAGCTCAAGAAGGTTGGCAGTTCAGAACCACCCGCTGGCATGACTCCGGTTGGGAAACCAATTGCAGTGCCACGAAGCCATGGCTTCCAAGAGCGACCCCATTCTTCTTTATTCATGCGAGCCGAACCCACCAGCTTGTTCAGAGTTCCGCTCTCAAGGCGGCCCGAGAGTGCAATGTATAGCGCCTCTGAAACCGCAAACAGCGAGACGATGACGATGACGGTTGAGAAACCTTCCATTGCCTCAGGGCTACCAAACGAGAGTCGGGCTGCGCCAGAGTTTGGATCAATACCCACCATGCCAATAACCAGACCAATGGTCAGTGCTATTAGACCGCGGTTAATCGAACGACCCATGAGCGAACTTACGGTCACGAAAGCCAAGATCATCAGGGCAAAGAAATCGGGAGGGGTCATCTTGAGGCCAAGCGCCGCAATGCCAGGTGCCGCAATCGCCAGAATTCCGGTTCCAATTGCACCAGCTACGAATGAACCGATAGCCGCGGTAGCAAGCGCAGCCCCAGCCTTGCCGGCCCTGGCCATTTTGTTGCCTTCGATGGCTGTCATTACTGAACCTGATTCACCTGGGGCATTCAGAAGAATAGAGGTGGTTGATCCTCCGAACATCGCTCCATAGTAAATTGCGCAGAACATGATGATCGCGCTCTGCGGCTCAAGACCATAGGTGACCGGCAATAGCAATGAGATCGCTAGCGCTGGACCAATGCCCGGAAGCACACCAACCAAAGTTCCAAGCAGCGAACCCAAAAGTCCAAAGCCAAGGTTTGTGATGGTCAGGGAGTTTGAGAAACCCTCAAGAAAAGAACCAAAGTCCATTACCAGTCCTCTTCCACAACTACCTCAGCAGGGCCAAAGTCAAAATTGAACCCCCATGGCAAATCAATTTGAAGGCCAAGGGTGAAACCAAAATAAACAACCGCAGCGGTGGCTGCTGCAATTGGAACGGCAATAAACCATTTTGTCTTCGCCGGATTAAGTGCGTAAACCACCGATGCGAACAAAATCGTTGCGGCAATTGGGAATCCAATAATTGGTAAGCCAATTGCAAACACCAGCAACCCGGCAATCATCAGCAGGAATGGCTTTAGTCGCAACTTGCTGGCAACTTGACCACCTTCGACTTCCTCTGGTTCGCCAAGGTTTCCTCGGGCAACAGAGATTAATTGAAGCGTAGACAAGATGATTAGCAACCATCCAATAATGCTCGGAAAAGTTTTACTTCCAACAAAATCTGCAGAAGCTAATTCGGGAAGCTGACTTGCATCCCACAACACAACTACACCCGCGAGAAAGAGGAAGCTGGTAAAAACCAGCTCCCCCTTTGCAGAACGCTTTTTATCTAAAATCACAAAAGACCGATTTCAGCGTATAGTCTGCGGATTTTCTTCTCTTCACCCTTTAGCCAGTTATCAAAGGCTGTTCCAGGTAGCCAGTTGTAGAAGGCCTTCTGGGTCTCTAGGTAAGTGGCGAATGACTGCGATGCGTTCACGATGTCAAGCGCGCGAATTACAAGTGCGCGTCCGGCAGGGCTGGTCTTTGGTGGCAATACAATTCCACGCCAGTTCTGAACGACAACGTCAATCTTCTTTGATACCAGGGTTGGTACATTTACTCCCTTGATAGGAGTAGGACCAGTTACTGCCAACAGTCTTAGAGTTCCAGCCTGAACATATGAAGGGAAGTCACCGTAACCAGAAACTGCGAAAGCATACTTGGCATCACTCAGGATTGAAGCTGCAACAGTGCTGTTTGCTGTGTAGTTCATGTCCTTGACTGTCAGACCTAGTGCCTCGTAAAGCTGAGCAGCAACGAAGTAGTCAACACCACCAACGGCGTTACCTACGATTGCCATTGACTTTGGGTCCTTCTTGATGTCGGCAACCAACTCTTCGATGGTCTTGTACTTTGAGTCAGCCTTCACTGCAATAGCGCTGTACTCTGCGTACATACGTGCCACCGGAGTACCGTCAGAAACCAAAGATCCAGCCTTAGCGGTGAATGCTCCACCAACCTGTGCGAAACCGGTAACCGCAAGCTTTCCGGCTTTACCAGCCATCTCTTCGTTGACGTACTTCAAGCTGTTGCTGTACGGGGTTGGCTTTGAGGTTAGTACTGGCTCGGCATCGGTAAGTCCCTCTGCCTTAAGTGCGTCAGCAATTGCCTTACCAAACCCACCAAAACCAGAGGTCAGCGAGTTTGGAACAATAACGTCCAGGTTCTTGATAACAGGCAGCTTCTTGTACTGCCAAACCTGCTTGCCCTTCATTCCACCTTTAGTGGCCTTTATGCAGAAAAGGTCTGAGCCGTCTGCACCTTTCTTCTTGGCAACTTCGCCAAGCTTTGAACATTCTTTTAGAACGCTCGCTTTTGCAGCTGGAACCGCTGCCGCATTCGCAGCCGGTGCCAGGCTCATGCTAGATGCAGCTAAAGCCAGCGCAGTTGCGACGATAGTAAATTTCTTCACGATTTTTTGTCCTCCATGGATTTGGAACGAGGACTCTCCGGCGGAAAGTCCGCGACGGTCATCAGTGGGGTGATCAGTCTTACCCGTCAACCCCAATGTTGACCGAAGACTGAGTCTCTCCGTCACTATTGCTAGTGACCAAGTGCCCGGGCACCTAAGCCGGTTATGTCGTTGCACTTGCTTTGGGATACTCCCCCAGTAGTTCTTGAATCTACTCCTGATAACCAGAACAAAAATCCAATTTAGGTAACGTTTTGATAAACGAGCCTCACGGACCTATTTAAATTGGGGCCCATAATTAGAAGTATGGAAGCCAAAGTCATTCACGAACCAGAGCAACACCGATACGCAATCTTCCTTGGGGACGAAGAAGTCGGCGATCTCAAGTACCGCAAGACTCCTGGTGAAATCCACATGGTGAGCACTCACGTTAACCCGGCGCATCAGGGCAAGAACCTGGCTGCAATTTTGACCAAGTTCGCACTGAATGACATTCGTGAGCAGGGGGCTGACAAGGTGGTGCCAGTTTGTTCATACACCGTGCGCTACATGGAGAAGCACCCAGAGACCCATGACCTACTGCTAAACCCAATCGAAGAAGCAGTGGCTTTTTGCGAGCTACCTAAAAAGGATTAGATCTCGTCAAGGTGCTGGTGGGCATCCAGTCGGTCATCCAACCAGGCAATCAAATCTTCAAGCACTTCTTGCTTATTGGTTTCATTGAAAACTTCGTGACGAGCATCGTGATAAATAACCAGCTCAACATCGTGCGCTCCGGCCTTGCGGTAGGCATCAAGTAATTTCTTGTTGCCCTTCTCACCGCCAAGCGGATCAGCTGATCCAGCCATAATCAAAATCGGAACATGCGAATCGATTTGCTTCGATGGCACACCCATGAGTTTTGCGGTGTTGGTGATTCCAAAAACTTGAATAGCTGTCTCAGGGAAATTCTTTGGGTCAGCCAGGAATTCGCGGCCAACCTCTTCATCACGACTCAACCATTCGTATCCGGTTGCGTTTGGAGTTTTGCTCCACTTCTTGTTGAAACCAGAACTTGGCACCACACCTGGAATCAAAATGGATGAACCGCTCAGAACTAAGCCGTCGTACTCATCGGAGTATTTGTTGTAAATGCGCTGCGCAATCATTGAGCCCCAACTGTGGCCAAGAAGCACCAGCGGTTCCTCCGGGTTTTCGCCAACGATGATGTGACTCAACTGACGAACTCCGGCAAATACCGCTGCCATTCCACCCGGGCCAAGATTTCCCTGCTTCTTGGTGATGCCTTCGGCGGTCATGCGCAATCCGGTGGCACCGTGGCCGCGATGGTCATCGGCGTAAACGCTGAAGCCCGCGCGATTTAGTGCGGCGGCCACGTGGTCATAGCGGCGAGCGTGCTCACCCAATCCGTGCACCAACTGAATGCAGCCCTTGGGCGCAGCCACTGGCCACTCGTAAAAGGTGATGTCGATGCCCTCGGCATCGGTGTAGGTTCGCACAATCGGAAGAGCTGTCATGAGGCAACTTTATCTCTGGGGCGGATTCATCCCTTACATACAGCCCAAATCCAGACAACTCCCAGACTTGGCGCACAGACTAAAAGAATGAATAGCACCCCGGCCAATCAACTTCGGCTAACCCAGCCAAATAAAGCGGTTCGAATTGGTGAACGCAGGGCGGTGCGGGTAAAACGGGCCCAAGACGTGATCGAGGTAATTGCCTGGTCAATCATCATGACGATGCTGGTGATGTTCTTGCTCGACGGCGGGCTAAAGGGCGTCACAGATCTGCCCAGCGCACTTGGTGCAGTTAGCCGGCTTACCTCTTTACTAGGCACCGCCCTACTTTTGATTTTGCTACTGCTGGTTGCCCGAGTTCCCTGGATTGACAAGTTCTACGGTCACGATGGCGCAACCTTGGTTCACAAGCGCCTCGGCAAGCCGGTGCTGTACCTGATTGTTGCCCACTTTTTGGCTTCGCTGGTTCAGTACTCAATTACTAACGCCAAAGATATCGGCACAACTCTTTGGTGGTTCATCACCGATGTACAAGACATGCTGATTGCCACTATCGGTTTGGCCTTGATGATTGTTGTGGTGTTGACCTCAATCAACTTCACTCGTCGCAAGATGAGTTATGAAGCTTGGTTCTTTGTACACCTCACATCTTATGTTTCAGTAGCCCTTGCAGTGCCTCATATTTTTACAGCCGGTAGTGACGTAGCCGGTAAGCCGGTGCAGACAACTATCTGGGTTGCGCTTTACCTTTTTGTTTTTCTAAATATTCTTTGGTTCCGCGTAATTATTCCGATTCGCAAATCGTTCCGTAAGCGCCTGGTGCTTGCGCAAACCGTTCGTGAATCTTCAGACACCGTCTCGCTTTATTTGACCGGCAAGCACCTTAAAAAGATTGAAGCGGTATCGGGGCAGTTCTATTTCTTGCGAGTGCTAACACCTTCGCAGTGGTGGCGCCCACATCCATTCTCAATTTCGGCTGCGCCAAATGGTGAGTACTTGCGCTTCACGATTGGTGATCGTGGTGATGACACCAAGCTGATGCAAAACATCAAGCCGGGCACCTCGATTGCAATTGAAGGACCCTACGGTTTGTTCACTGAGGAACGCCGCACCAAAGAAAAAGTTGTTTTGATTGCTTCGGGAATTGGTATTACACCAATTCGCACTCTTGCCGAATCTATGGCCGCGCGCCCGGGTGACATCACTGTGATCTATCGCGTGCGCAATGAAGCGGATGCATCTCTGTTGAGTGAGATTCAAGAAATTTGTCGGCGACGAGAATTTCCACTACACGTGATAGCTGGTCCGCGAGCAAATAAAAATTCTTGGCTAAATGACGATGGATCAAACACACCAGACGTTGCTCGACTCACTGTGATGGCGCCACATGTTTCAGAAGCCGACGTCTACATTTGCGGCCCGGAGGCATGGACCCACAGCGTAATTAAAACAGTGCGCAAAGCCGGCACCCCCGTCGACAACATTCACTCAGAGGAGTACGCCTGGTGAGAAAAGTAACTCAAAACATTGTTGGCGTTCTAAGCCTTGGCGTGCTGGCGACTTCGTGGTCGCTGGGGCAAGCGGCCGATACTGGCCTTAGCTTGGAAACCGCTCCGCAGCCTGCTGCAACAAACAACACCGATGCCCCGGCCGTCCCGACAGCCGAACCGGCCACCGAACCAAGTTCAACACCAGCCCCGCCCGCTGAACCGGGCACCGCTCCAAGCCAATCCGCATCCCAATCGTCGGCACCAACTAAAGCCCCAGCTCCTGCGCCAACCAAGCAGCCGGCGGCGGCATCGGTGTCACAAACCGGCGCAGCCGTACCTTATAAATACGGGGTAATTCAGCTAGAGGTTGTGAAGTCCGGCTCAAGCATCACGGCCGTAAACCTAATTCAGTCTTCAACCAAGGGGCCCGACTGGGCCGTGGTACCAGGCATGCTGGCCGAGGCCGCGGTGAACGCAAACGGCTCAAACTTTGGCAATGTGTCTGGGGCGACCTTTACCACCCAGGCATTCAAGCAAGCATTGGAGTCGGCTCTTGGCAAATTCTAAAGACCTGATGCTGGCTAATCCCTACTCAAAAAAGCGGCCGTGGATTCTTTCAACCACTTTGTTGGTGCTGGCCAGCATTGGTGGAGCGATTGGAATAAATGCCCTGTGGCTGAACCCGGCCAAAGACTTGGGTGGCTCGGCAGCTGGTGCAACTAAAACTCAAACCGTAAAGGGTGACGCAATTGAATACCGATACGGCGTAATCGAACTAGAGATAACCGCAACGGCGGGAAAAATTGAATCAATCACAGAAGTTCAAGCAACCGCAAGCCCAGGTTACGACGAGGCAATGCCCATTTTGAATCAAGACGCTATGAAGGCGCAGAGCGCGAGCTTTGGAAATCTTTCTGGTGCCACGTTCACCACCGATGCTTACAAGCAAGCGCTGTCGAGTGCTATGTCGAAGTTGGGCTAATGACATCGACTGATCGAAATTATTTTGAGCGCGTAGAAATTTGCATGGGCACGACTTTTCGTTTTGCCGGTCGCAGTGAACTTGGCGAGGTTGAGGTTCAAAATATTCTGAGCCAAGCGTGCGAGATTCTTCACGAGGCAGACAGAACCTTCAGTCTCTACAAATCTGATTCACCACTTTCAATGCTTGCCCGCGGTGAGACTCGTCTTGCCGATTGCCCGCCGGTGGTCGCCGAAATTTGGGACGCCTGCGACGAGTGGGAGAAACGCACCGATGGTTGGTTCAGCGCAATGACTCCACAAAATACTTTTGATCCATCCGGTGTGGTTAAGACCTGGGCCGCCAAGCGCGCCGCCGAACATATTTTGCAGGCCGGCATCAACGACTTCACCATGAATGCCGGTGGCGATGTTTGGCTTAGCGACGATTTGACCAGTGACCAAGAGTGGCGCATTGCAATTTCAAAACCAATTTCTATCGCATCTCTAGATCACGCAATTATCACCGTGATTGATTTGAAGAACACCGATTACCGAGCCCTGGCAACTAGCGGTTCTGCGGAACGCGGCGATCACATTTGGAATCCCAGGGCCGCTGGAAAATCTGCACCCACGGATTTGGTTCAGGTGAGTGTGGTGGCAAAAGATTTGGTCACCGCCGATGTTTGGGCAACCGCAGCTTTTGCGGCAGGTACCCGGGGCATCCCGTTGCTAGCGGCAGTAGATGGGATTGAAGCGCTTTTTATTCTTGCCAACGGAGATCTTGCGGCCACCCAAAACTTCACCAAATATTTGGCGCTGCCTCTTTACCCTTAGGTAGCGAAGCACTCACTGACCAATCCTTAACCCACTGAGGCAACTCTGGTCTGGTTCCATCCCAGCCACCGGTGCCCTCAAGAACTTCCATCGGTGTCAAAATTCCACGCTTGCGCTTTAGAAAACGAATTCGCACGATTGCCTTGCTGTAAATCTCATCGGCAACTACAAAGCGCTGCTCAAAATAGAAAGCCTGATCATCCCAGCCGATGACCTTTGATTCAATGTCAAAAGATTGCCACGGCATCAGCGATTTTCTAAAGGTAATTGTTGAGGCAACCACCACCGGATACCAACCCAGCTTGTTCCACTTTTGCCAAATACCAGAGCGCAGGCCAAGGTCGTAGCGGCTCAGATCCATCAGGGTTAGGTAGACACCGTTGTTCATGTGGTTGAAGACGTCTAGATCCGATGGCCAAACCCGATAGGTGCGGCGCCCAACCGCCAGCCAAGATTCCCTAGTGCGCAGGCGCCAGGTGAGTTTTTCGTAAAGCAGACGTAGCCAGAGATTCATTTACCAGATCACCACTCGCTCTTCCGGGTCAAGCCACAGCTTGTCGCCAGGCTGAACGTTGAATGCCTCATAAAAAACATCGATGTTTCGCACGATCTGATTGCAACGGAACTCGGCGGGCGAGTGCGGGTCTGTGGCCAGACGCTGCAAGACCATTTCGTCGCGACCAATCGCACGCCAAGACTGACTCCACGCAATAAAGAATCTTTGCGCGGCAGTGCGGCCGTCAATCACCGGAGCTTCGGCACCCTTTAGAGACAGCAGGTATGCCTTGTAGGCAATGCCAAGTCCGCCTAGGTCACCAATGTTCTCGCCGATGGTCAGCTCACCGTTCACCTTGTGCTCGTCACCAAGTTGCGCCGGCGAAAGCTGGTTGTACTGATCAATCAACTTCTTGGTGCGCTTTTCAAATGCGGCGCGGTCGGCATCGGTCCACCATGATTGCAGCGCGCCGTCACCGTCATACTTTGAGCCCTGGTCGTCAAAACCGTGACCAATCTCGTGACCAATCACAGCACCGATAGCGCCAAAGTTAATCGCATCATCATTTTCTAGCGAGAAAAACGGTGGCTGCAAAATTGCCGCCGGAAAAACAATCTCGTTGAAGCCCGGGTTGTAATACGCGTTCACGGTTTGCGGAGTCATAAACCATTCGTCGCGATCTAGCGGTGCACCAATCTTTGCCGCTTCGCGTTCGTGTTCAAATGCGTTTGCTCGGCGCACGTTGCCCACCAAATCATCGCGTTTAATCACAAGTGACGAATAGTCTTTCCACTTATCTGGAAAACCAATCTTTGGTGTGAACTTATCCAGTTTCACCAACGCCTTCTGTCTGGTTTCTTCGCTCATCCAGTCAAGTTCAAGAATGCTTTGACGGTAAGCCTCAATCAAGTAACCAACAAGTTCATCCATGCGGTGCTTGGCTTCCATTGGGAAATGTTTTTCAACATAGATTTTTCCGATGAGTTCACCAAGCGATCCTTCGACCAGTGATACCGCGCGCTTCCAACGAGCGCGATTAACCGGAGCACCGGTCAACTTGGTGCCATAAAACGCAAAGCGTTCATTTACAAAATCATCGCTCAACAAACTTGCGGCTGAGCCAATGACTTTCCAGGCCATCCACAGTTTGATGGTCTCAAGGTTCTCTTGCTTGTAAATATTTTCAAGTCCTTCAAAGAACGAAGGCATCATCACAACAGACTCTTCAAGAACCTTGCGCTCAAGTTGCGCACCGGCCAACCAAAGCGACCAGTCAAAAGTTTTGGTTGTCGCTTGCAAGTCGTCAAAGGCAACCAGGTTGTAAGTCTTTTCCGCATCGCGAGAATCAACGTTGTTCCAGTGCACTGCGGCGAGCGCGGTTTCGAACTCAAAGATCTTGTGTGCGGCTGCTTCGGCATCGGTGTTTGACCACCCGGCGAGCGAAAGCATCTGAGCAATGTGCGGCACGTAGGCATCGCGAATTTCCTGGTGCTTTTCTTCGCGATAGTAAGCCTCATCGGGCAGGCCGATGCCGCCGTGGTACAGATTCACCAGGTAGCGGTTTGGATTGCCCGGATCGTTGTCTACGTATGAACCAAACAGCCCACCGATGCCCGCCTTCGAGAACTCGCCCATCAGCTTGGTGGCTTCGTCGAGAGTGGTGATGTGCTCAATCAACTTGAGTTCGGCGGCTATCGGGGCGGCACCAAGTTCGTTGGCGCGAGCCTCGTCCATAAAAGAGGCATACAGATCACCGATTTGCTGCTCTGGGCTGCCGGCCGGGGCCTTGCCCGAACCTGCTGATTCGGCAGCCTGCAGCAAGATCTCTTTGACCGCGGCTTCGGCATCATCAGCCAGCATGTGGAACGAGCCATACATGCTCTTGTCCTCTGGAATCTGGGTTTCTTTGAACCAGGTGCCGTTTACGTGCCTAAATAGGTCGTCCTGCACGCGAATCGAGTGGTCAAAAGAGGTTTCTTCAATGCCTGGCTTCATGCTCATCTCACAATCCTAAATCGCTGACCTATGGCGGACGTTCGGCTGCCCGGCCTAACAACCAGGGCTAGCCCGCCACACAGCCCATCGGTAGAATTGGGCTTATGGAGCTCCAAAAAATCATCTTGTACTACGGCTTTGCGCCGGTTGCCGACCCTATTGCCTTAAAGCTTTGGCAGAAGACTCTGTGTGAGTCGCTGAATCTAAAGGGTCGCATCATCGTTTCTAAGCACGGCATCAACGGCACCCTGGGTGGCAACATGTCTGACCTTAAGAAGTACGTACGTGCAACCAAGGAGTTCCCAGGTTTCGGCAAGATTGACTTCAAGTGGTCTGACGGGACCGGCAATGACTTTCCTCGCCTATCGGTGAAGAATCGTGCCGAGCTCGTTGCCTTTACTGCCCCCGATGAAATCAAGGTAGAGAAGTCTGGCATCACCAACGGTGGCAAGCACCTCAAGCCTGCGGCCGTAAACAAGCTGGTTGAAGAGCGCGGTGATGAGGTCGTCTTCTTTGACGGCCGGAATGCCTTTGAAGCCAGGATTGGCAAGTTCAAGAACGCGATCGTGCCTGATGTTCAGACCTCACACGACTTTGTTGCCGAGCTAGAGAGCGGCAAGTACGACCACCTGAAAGACAAGCCAATCGTGACCTACTGCACCGGCGGTATTCGTTGCGAGATCTTGTCTGCGGTGATGATTAACCGTGGCTTTAAAGAGGTGTACCAAATCGACGGCGGAATCGTTCGCTATGGCGAGAAGTTCAAGGACTCTGGTCTTTGGGAGGGCTCGCTCTACATCTTTGATGACCGCATGGTTCAGGATTTCAGCGATGAAGCCAAAGTTATTGGAGAGTGCGAGGGCTGCGGCGGTGCAACCAATGCCTTCCGCAACTGTTCACACCTGGGTTGCAAAGATCTAATTTTGCTTTGCGATAGCTGCTACTCAGACCCTAAGCACACCGAGCACAAACCAACTCACACTCGCGGAAAGCGCAACCTGGAACAAGTAGGTTAAGAAACTTAAACAAGAATCCCCCACCGGCACAATGGTGGGGGATTCTTGCTTTTTATCTATTGGAGAGAGGAATCGCTTGTGAAGCTTTTAATTCTTAACGACGGTGGCCTTTTTTGAAACCGCGCTCACCTTTGAAGCCCTTTCCTTCACCTAGCGCTGGCTTGGTTGGTTCAACGTAGGCGGCGGTTAGTGCTGCAGAAGTAGTTGCGGTTGCCACACCAGCGGCATCAACGGTCACGGTCACAAATGCGCCAACTCCAGCCGCGTTGTAAACCGCAAACTTGGTGGTGCCAGCTGTTACTGGAACGTGAATTTCTAGTGCGTATGAAACTGTGCTGTTTGAAGAAATGTTTGCCTCAACCTTTGCTGGCTTTCCACCGGTGGTTGGCTGAGTCGCTGGAATTGCAGTTGCATCTGCAGCTAGTGCATAAGCAACAAACTTGGCACCCTTGGTGATCTTGCCGATCTGAGTAACTGTTGAAGGGATGTCGGTAATGGTTACCGGAAGTGTCGCCTCTGTGTGAGCAACTGGTGCTTCGCGGGTTTCGCTGGTTGAAGTTGTTGAACCAACGCCCTGGTGAGCGAAAGATGGTGTGGCAACAGCAAGGGACAAGACTGCCGCCGCTGAAGCTGCGACGATTGCGTTGCGCTTTAGGTTTTTATTCATTTCATAATCCTTTGTTTGAGTTCTGATCAGGAGAAAATCGGAACTCTTTGAATTTATTGAAATTCGCCAGCTCAGGTCGGAAAACTCAGGTAGCTATGCCCTTCTTACCAGCCAACTGCCAGAAAACACCGATGGCTTTCAGCGACCTCTCAGAAAGGCTTATAAGAGGTATCGGGAAGTAAACTTTTCCAATGGGCTTCTTGGATAACTTCGAAAAGGGATTGGAAAGAGTCGTCAACGGCGCTTTCACCAAAACCTTCAAGTCCGAGCTCCAGCCGGTTGAAATCAGCGGCCACATTCGTGCCGAAATGGACTCAAAAGCCTCAATTCTCAGCCGAGACCGGATTTTGGCCCCAAATACCTTCACCGTTAGCCTCTCCACCCCAGATTTCAAGCGGATGGCGGCCCTGGGCGACTCTTTGATCACCGAATTGACCGATTTGGCCACAAAACACGCTAAAAAGCAGGGGTTTCAGTTTGGAGCAGCCCTAGCCATCAAGCTGATTGAGGACTCCAGCCTGAACCTGGGCCAGGTATCGGTGCGTTCAAACACCCAAAACCACGAAATCGAGTGGCTACCAACCCTGGAGGTCAACGGCCAGCGGTTCATCCTGAAGCTTGGGCAAACCACCATTGGCCGCGATGTCAGCGCCGATATTCAGATTCAAGACACGGGACTCAGTCGCCAGCACTTTGCCATCATCTGGGATGGTCGCAACGCGGCAGCCAAAGATCTAAAAAGCACCAACGGCACTCGCATCGCCGGGCGACCAATCAGCGAAGTCGCAATTCAGGGTGACACTCAAATTCAAGCTGGCACCAATACCTTTGTGTTCAAAGTAGTTGCGCGAACCATCAACAACGATATGGCGGTCACTGAATGAGCGAGTTAGCACTCTTTCTTGTGCGCACCGGTTTTGTTGTGGTGCTTTGGATTTTCATCTTCAGCATCATCTCTGTAATTCGCGCCGACTTGTTTGGTCAAAAAGTTATCAGCCGCGTAGCATCGGCAAACGCACCAAAGGTTGTCTCTGCACCCATCGCACCAAACGCACCGGGCTCACTGGTCATGGAACCAACCGGCAGCAACGCAACCAAATTGGTAATTGTTGAAGGCGACAGAACCGGACACAACATTGCACTTGATCGTCGCGAGCTAACCATAGGCCGGGCGGAAGATTCAGATCTAATTGTTGACGACGAATTTGCCTCAACCCATCACGCAAAACTTGTTTTGATTAACAACGACTGGTTGATTCAAGACCTCAACTCAACCAACGGAACTTTCCTTGACGGTTCAAGAGTTGGCACACCAGCGGTGGTAAAACTAAACACTCCGGTTCGAGTTGGCAAAACAGTTTTTGAGTTGCGAGCCTAAGGTCTACTAATTGGCAATCAAGACTGTTAGCTTTGCGGCATCCGACATTGGTCGGATTCGCGCGAGCAATCAAGACTCTGGTTACGCCGGTTACAACTTATTCTTCGTAGCCGACGGCATGGGTGGTCACGCCGGTGGCGACATTGCATCCGCACTAACCACGCAAAAAGTTGCCAAGGTTGATCGGGTTTACGATTCAACAGAAGAGGCAACCAAGGCTCTCATCGACGTGATCTGGGAAGCCAACGCACTACTTGGAACAACCGCGCAGCAACACCCAGAACTTTCTGGTCTGGGCACCACCTTCAGTGGAATTGTTTTCACCGGCGATCGCGTGACCGTGGGTCACATTGGTGACTCAAGAATTTATCTTGCGCGTGAAGGCGAAGTTTCGCAGGTAACCAGCGACCACACCTTCGTACAGCGACTCGTTGAAACCGGCCGCATCACCGCCGAGGAAGCACTGGTTCACCCGCGTCGCTCGGTGTTGATGCGCGTGCTTGGTGACGTTGAAGAGTTCCCCGATGTTGACACCTTCTCAATGGACGTAAATCCTGGCGACCGCTGGTTGCTGTGTTCTGACGGGCTTTCCGGGGTGGTGCCAGATGAAATTGCCGAACGCATTCTGCTTAGCAAAATGGATTCAAAAGAAGCCACAGAGTTACTGGTTGGCGAGGCGCTGGAGTTTGGTGCGCCTGACAACGTGACCGTGGTTGTGGTTGATGTTCTTGATGCCGGACTGCAAACAGACTTTGAACCAACCGCACGCTTTGTAGGTTCCGCAGCAAACGAGGTAGTGATTGAAGAAGCTAAGGGGCGCCGCACTCTAAAGATTCTGAACCCGCTAAATCTGTTTGACCTTCTTCGCAAAGTTGACGACGCCGAAAGTTACCTACCGGGTGCCGACGACTACCTAGAAAAATTCTTGCGCGAAACTAAGCGCCGCATTTGGTGGCGCCGCGTTCGTCAAATGGTAACCATCTTGACGCTGATTGCAATCGCGGTGCTTGGTGTGCGCTGGGCATACGACTACACCCAAACTCGTTACTACATTGGTTTGCAGAACGACAAGGTCTATATTTTCCAAGGCATCAAAGAATCACTTGGTCCATTGATGTTGTCATCGCCTTATAAAGACACCATGTTGATTGTTGATGACCTAAACAGTTATCAGTTGAATTTGGTGCAGCGCACTATCAGCGCCGAGTCACTTGAAGACGCCAATCGAATTGTGAAACTTCTTGAGGAAGGTTCAAATAAATGACCGATACCTCAAGCATCGCTCTTCCTAAAATCGTTCGGGTAATTCCGCGCAACCGAAACATCGAGTTCCTGCTGTTGTTCTTTGCATCTGGAATTTACGCCTACGAGTTGGCGCAGGTGCAGCTATCGGTGTTGAAGGTTCTAACTCCAGAACTTTTCTTCTACTGGTTACCACCAACGCTGTTTAGTTTTGCAATTCACTACATTTTGCGTCGTCGAGCCAGCGAAGCTGACCCAATGATTTTGCCTATTGCCGTAATTCTCAACACGCTTGGGCTAGCAATGATTTATCGATTGGACCTTGGTGCAATTGCCAACGACAATCCAGAACAATTTGGTAGCAGGCAAATTATTTGGACCATGGTGGCAATGACCGTGGCGGCTCTCGTGATCATTTACGTGCCAAGCCATTTGTTCCTGCGCCGCTACGTTTACGTATCAATGCTGATTGGTATCGCGCTGCTGCTTGCGCCAAGCCTTCCGCTAATTGGCCGCAGCATTAACGGCGCCCGCCTCTGGATTGGCATTGGCCCGTTTACCTTCCAGCCCGGCGAGCTGGCCAAGATTGCGCTGACCGTGTTCTTTGCCGGCTACCTGGTGACCCGGCGCGAATCCCTGGCCCTGACCGGCCGCGAGATTCTGGGCATGCGCATTCCTCGCGCCCGCGAACTTGGCCCAATCCTGGTGATCTGGGCCGCCAGTTTGATCGTTTTGGTGCTCCAGCGCGATCTTGGTACCTCATTGCTTTATTTTGGCCTCTTTATTGTGCTGGTTTACGTGGCCACCGGCCGCGCCATCTACGTGGTGGTTGGCCTAACCATGTTCCTCACCGGCGCCCTGGTGGCCAGCCGACTAATGGGCTACGTCAGTGGTCGTATCGATTCCTGGCTCAACCCCTTTGACCAGGCAAACTACGACGCGGTCGGCGGCAGCTACCAGTTGGCCCAGGGAATCTTTGGCCTGGCCCACGGCAACCTGCTGGGTACCGGCCTGGGCGGCGGCATTCCGCACCTGGTTCCGCTTGCCGAATCGGACTTCATCATTGCCTCACTTGGCGAAGAGCTTGGCCTGGTTGGCATGTTCGCCATCTTGACCCTTTACCTACTATTCGTTTCACGCGGCATGCGCATTGGTTTCAATCACCCCGATGATTTCTCGAAGCTACTTGCCACCGGCCTGAGCTTTGTAATCGCGCTGCAGTGCTTCATCGTGATTGGTGGTGTGACTCGCGTGGTTCCACTAACCGGTCTGACTACCCCGCTGCTTGCCGCCGGTGGATCTTCATTGCTGGCCAACTGGATCATCGTTGGTGTGCTGCTCAGAATTTCAGACAGCATCGGCAACGGTGAAAACTTTTCCGAGCCCACAACCATTTCAAGTGGGGTGAGGTAATGAATCGCGAACTCAAGCGAGTCAGCCTGGTCATCTTTGTAATGTTCCTAAGTTTGTTCATTGCCAGCACCACGATTCAGATTTTTGCTGCTGATTCTCTTGCGCAAGATCAACGCAACGTGCGCAGCGCCTATGACTCATACAAAACTCAACGCGGTGCGATCTTGGTTAACGGAGAGCCAATTGCCGAATCAGTTCGCAGTGACGATGTCTACCAATATCTGCGAGTGTACAAGAGTCCGATGTATTCATCGGTTACCGGGTTCTTTAGTTTGTATCAGGGTTCAACCGGAATTGAATCGTCGATGGGTTCATACCTAACCGGTAAAAACTCTTCGCAATTCTTTGAGCAAATCTCTGCGCTGCTTTCAGGTAATCCGGTGCAAGGTGCGTCAGTTGAGTTAACCATTGATCCGGTGGTGCAAAAAGCTGCCTGGGATGCAATGGGAAAAATGAAGGGTGCAGTTGTTGCACTTGATCCAAAGACCGGAAATATTCTGGCGTTAGTTTCAAAGCCTGGCTTTGATGCAAACTTGCTTGCCGTGCACAGTGGTGTGCAATCAAACGAGAACTATGCCAAGTTGCTCAACGACAAAGATGGTCCGCTACTAAATCGTGCGGCCAATGAACTTTATGCACCGGGTTCTGTTTTCAAAGTGATCATGGCTGCAGCCGCGGTTGAGTCAGGCAAGTACACCAAAGACTCAACTTTCCCTAACCCACCCAAGTTCCAACTGCCGGGCACAAATGTTTTTGTGCAGAACTCTGGCGAGGGCAAGTGCGGTGGCAAGCCAACAGTTTCAATCGCCGATGCGCTGCGTTTTTCTTGCAACGTGCC